>Ga0214542_1002983_pt1 | contig 34914 bp, 14 predicted proteins | sample CNSS1metaG_FD_160096 | JGI IMG/M metagenome (GOLD analysis project Ga0214542, IMG submission 160096) | Root nodule microbial communities from cowpea collected in UCLA plant growth center, Los Angeles, California, USA - CNSS1 | ecosystem: Host-associated > Plants > Roots > Nodule | place: USA...
AGTTCATCATTCACAATCCATGAATCACATCACTCATGCAGATTCATTCATCTCATACTTTATAAATGCATACCAAGACATACATATATCACAAAATAGTATTCATCCCAAATAAATGAGTGCCAACATTTAAGTACTTGCAATTCCATACAATCAAGCATAACACACAACCATAATTCTTACACCAAAATTCCTAAGTAAATTTATTATCACAAAACCAAAATTATTGCAGTAATGCGTGACACATTTCTTGAGCTACACAATATAATCGACGATCCAACCGGTCAAACCATAAAATAGCATGTTATGAACCACATGTCAAAATTTGAGCTCAATCCAACGGTTAATGAGTCGGGAAAGTCAATTTTACTAAAATTATGCATATCAGAAAAACACACAGTCGCCCAGCGAGCCAAGGAACTCGCCCAGCGACTGTGCGACGCATTAGAATACGAGAAATGACGTCAAACATCATAGTTTCATGAATATTTGAACCCCTAACTCAAAAATATACCAAAATCCCCCAATCTTTTCTCATATTTCACAAAACATTAATCACATAAAATAGAAATAACGTGAAACTCTAGCTTCCCTTACCTGGAAAAGGGTTAATATTGGACTTCGACTCTTAAGCCAGCGAAACCAGTAGCGCCAAGGATAAATCTATGAACTGAAATAGTGGCACGACAAAGGAGATTGGATTCACACAGTGAGTCCCGACATAAACCACGAAAACAACTTAGAAAGGCTAGGTTCGAGAACTAACTTACGTGAACGGGAGACGGAGGTTGAGCTCACTTGAACTTGGATAGATCTCCAAACCCTAGCAGAGGTTATGTGGAGAGAAAATGGGTGAGTTAGGGCACTGATTTTTCAGAATGACTTGCAATTGAGGGACCTTGGCTGCTTTAGGGGCCTTGGCACCCTATGGGCCAGCCCTTTAGGTCCAACAGTGTGGCAGCCCTTAACATTAGGGCACTCAATAAAAGTGGGTCTTACAAGTATAATAATCTTGTTATCAAACATATTTTTAATTAAAGTAATAACGGTCATTTATTATTTTACATTGATGATAAAACCTTACCTTTTGATAACATCGCGAGAGAAATACACAATATGACCAATTAACTAATAGAAAAATTAAATGATTGAGACTTAATTAAAAAATATAAAATTTTAAATACTCAATAAATAAAAAAAGGTATAAATACTGATTTGGTACCCAAACTTTTTTGGATTGTTCAATTTGGTACCCGAACTTTAGAATGTTCAATTTAGTACCCAAACTTTTTAAACGGGATTATTTTAGTACCTTCCGTTAAATACTCTTTAACGCCGTTTGGGACCTGTTGAACTGGCACTGTGCAACAGATACGTGGCAGAATTAAGGGTTCACATAAAATGACTTGGATTGTATTTATTTGTGATCAAATTAAAGTGCCCCTTTTGTTGTGGAGATTGACCTAATTTTAGTTTTCTCTTCTTTTGGTTTTTCTGAAACGGTGAAGAAATGTCAAGGGTTCAATCATCTTCTTCTTGCTCTCACAATTCACGGGTGATGCGAAATCAAAGCTCGTGTTGTAGTAGTGGTGGCTGTAGAGGCTTGGGTGAAGCACCCACATGCAATTGCGGAGTGGCAGCTGTGCTGAGAACAACTAGAATAATCAAGAATGGTGGGAGACAGTTTTGGGGATGCCCTAATTTCAAGGTTAGTCATATGGTATTATTTGTTTGGGTAAGTTTATGTTTGTGTTTGGATGTAGTTGCATAGTAAAGTAATTCTTTGTTGTGTTGTTTTTTTAATAACAGGGTGGAAGTGAAGGTTGTTATGCGTGCAATTTCTTTAAATGGTGCATTGAAGATGGTGATGACGAAAAGGATGCAATTATTCTGAGGCAAAGGCGAAAGATTTATATTCTAGAGAAAGAAGTTAAGGGATGGAGAAAGTGGGTCAACTTGTTAATTGGATTGGTGTGTCTATTGGTTGTAGTTAATCTGATTTTAGTATCCATGATGTTGATGTAGATTGATATTGTAGTGAAAGATTAGTTGTTTAAAGTTGTGTAGTGAAAGATTAGCTGTTTAAAGTTGTTTGACTTTAGGTGTATGGAAGGTTGTTTTGTAATATGAAATTTAATGAAATGAATTAAAGTTCAGAGTTATGAAAAATGTGAACCATCTGTTAAAGTCATGCATTTATTTTTCTGGTATTTGAAATGTTACATAGGCTGAAATAACAAGAAAGGAATTTAAATTTGAACAAAAGCAGGATAAGTTGCCAAAAATTCATTGAATATCAAATATGATATAACAAAAGGACATTGTTCATAGGTATGGATAACAAACATCCGACCACAGACAAAAGTATTGGCAACACAATACCAATCCAAAATAACATAATACATATGAAATACTTAAAGTGAAGTTGTAGACTTAAAGTTATTACAAAAAGTGCGGCCTGAATTCTTAAAAATAATCCTAAAGTCATGGTTTCCATACAGCTCCTCTCATATGCTGGAGTTTTTGCCTTGAAAAAGGTCTACCACGTGTTGGTTAAGGAATGAGATTTTGGTGAACTGGTTGGGATGATTTTTTTCCATGAGTTATCTGTGTTGCTTGTTCATGTGGTGTAGAAGGTGGTGGAGGTCCATTCTATGTTGCAGACTGTTATACGGTTGCAGGTGCAGGCTGTGTTGCAGATACAGGTGCAGTTAATTCAGATGCAGATGCAGATGCAGGGTGTGTTACAAATTTTGGTGCAGTTGTAGGTGCAGAGTCTGGTACATTAACAGCTGGTGTAGGTGCAATAGTAGATTCTAGTGCAGAATCTGGTGTAGGTGCAGTAGTAGATTTTGGTGCAGAATCTGGTGCAGGTTCAGGTCCATATTCTTTAGGCCGCAGGGGGCAAGTTTTTCTGAAGGTGCCAATTTGCATACATATGCCACATTTTTTTCTTACACCTGATCTATTCACAAATATAACATTTTTATCTTTCTTTTTTAACTCCAACGAACGGAACCACAATCTCCCTGCTTCTTTGTCGATCGTCGAACGCCTATCCACTCAGAACCCTAAATCCCAATTTTCGCTTTCCGCTTTCTGCCCTGATTTTTTCTTCTCCACCAGATTTCATGTGTTGTGCCCTAATTCCCTCTCGACCTAATATTTTCCCCAATTCACTCAGTAATCACGACCCCAAAATTTTTACTTACACAATTATTACTTAATTCCATTTTTTTACATCTTAATCCACGTGCACACCCACTAATTCTGCCACGTATCTGTTCCACAATGCCAGCTCAACAGGACCCAAACGGCGTTAAAGAGTATTTAACAAAAGATACTAAAATAAACCCATTTAAAAAGTTTGGGTACTAAATTGAACATTCCTAAAGTTCGGGTACCAAATTGAACATTCCGAAAAAGTTTGGGTACCAAATCAGTATTTACACCTAAAAAAAATTAATAGAATGTAAAACACATAAATGTTTAAAACTTAATTTATATTTTATCGGTACTATATGAATACACATGTACTATATTATATAATGGTTAAATATAATTTTTAACTTCAAATTATTTTCAAAAGAAAAAATGTTTTATTCATAAACTAAATGTACACATATTTCATTCCTGCAATATAAAAGTTGTCTAAAATATTGTTACCAATAAACAACATGTATAAATTTGATGATAGATTATAATATAACATCTATCGTTTATCAAAAGGAATGTTTTATAGAACTTTCACAAAACATATAGACAAAATAAATATATATTTAATTGGGAGATGAAACAAGATCTTTTAAAATAATTTGAACAACAAAAACATATTTAATCATGTGTAATATATATGTAATATATGAACTCTTAAATAAATCTTAAATAAAGATTAAGTGAGATGCTATTAAATAAACATAATTTAATAAAGTTAAAATATAATGAAAATATTTATTAAGGAAAATTGTTTAATTTGAGAAATTAATATATATATATGAGAAATTGAGAAGAAAAATTAAAGAAAAAAAAATTAAGTTGACGTCAGATTCAAAGATGACTATGGGAATAAACTTCCCATAAATTGTGGTCATTCCCCATGTGTCCGTTTCGCTTACGTTAAATACCTTTCAAACTAGTAAGAGAAATTGTTTCTTTAATAGGCGTTAACCACATGTGTATGATGGAAACTTTTTCGATGAAACAACAATAAATATGACATTATATTAAAGTAATTGTAGCTTACTTTTCAAACCACAAACAAACTTTCTTTCACATAATTAGGACTCCTGCATTGTTCTATATTTGAAATCTTGTCCTAATTTGTGAGGCTAAAATCTAGTATTTATAAACAAATTAAAATGATTGTACAATAATTTTAAATTAACATAGATATTCCTTCATTCTTCAGAATTCCCCCCAACCGAAGATTCCTAAACTAAAAAGCAAAATCCTTTGAAAAAGGAAGGAACTCAAAAGATAACATGAGCTTTAACATCATAAGAAAACGCAAGTGTAGCTAAATTTCAAATAAAAAAAAATCTAAAAATTGTAAATACCTTAATGTCTTAATACAAACAATTATCTTTAATTAATATCACTTGAAAAAAAATAATGATGTCTTGTGTTTCCTAATAAAGTAATACAAGGATCATATCATGTGATACTAATTTTGATAGTTAAAAACACTAAATTTTATTTATTAATTGTCATCTTCATAACTTTCTAAGCAAGAGTAGTTCATTAATCTAAGGTTAATCATGCTTTAATATCAATTTAACTCTTTCTCCAAGAAATTACTACTTTTAAGTCCCTTCTCAGAAGTCTAATGAAATTACAAATTTTATTAAACTACAGTAACTCACCACAACAAACACAAGTCTCAAGGATCTCTGCTCGAAACCGGCATAGTCGGTGACAGGGGAACAAAGGAAACCGAATTCAAGCATCCGAAACTGACCGGCGAAGCCGGTATCTGAAACTCCGACTGCGAAGAAGACGACGGCATGGAGTTCCGCAGAAACCGCATGTACGCCGAGACAGGAGACTCCGCGTGGACGCTGGGAAACGGCGGTAGAGGCGAGAGAGGCGCGGCGGCGACGGAGTGAGGCGGCGGAGGACGGTGGCTGAGAACCTGCGGAAGCGGCGGCGGACGGAGGCGGTGGAGGCGAGAGTTTGCCACCGGTTTGGGTTGGTGGCTGTTACCGGGTGAACCGGTGAGCTTCTGAACCATGTCCCTGAAATCGTTCTTGCTGATGTTATACACCTGTGGCTGAGAATCGGGGAGAGAATCGAAGGTTGGTTTCTTAACGTTGGGTTTGGAAATGTTATGTGAAAGCTTGTTGAGTTGTTTCAGATACTGATCTCTCATAGAAATTGATGATGATGATTCGTAGATTTTGTGATCCATTTTTCTTTTCCTTGCTCACTACAAACACTTTCTATTCTTAAACCAAAACTGAGGTATAAATATAGATACAGAGTGAGACAGAGAGAGCAACATATGATACATGATTAAAATCAACTTAATTATTGTGAAAATGAATCATAAAAAGTTTAATAGTATTTTTGAAGAGAATTTGTAATTAGTTGATATTTTTGGTAATAATTATAATAAAAGAAAATAGAGATAGAGGTGAGTTTGGTGGGAAATTATTGAGGAAAGTGTTTGTTGGTTGTGAGTATAATAATTAATGAGTAAAGAGAGAGTGATGAAGTTATTAATAAGATGGTGAGAAAAGAAAAAGGGTGATGGGTGTCTGTGTTGTGTGTTAATTGATGTATAATGTAGATGAGTGGTCTACCTCATAAGAGGTTCGGTTTATCACTACAAGTTTGACTGTACGTTAACTTGTTGACCACGATTTTTAATACAAAAGACTATTTTATACAACCTCTGTACTTTTTTTTAATATTTTAAATGTTAATTATATGCTTGGTCCTTAAATTTATGTTTAATTTAGCTTTTGTAACGTCTTTTTACTCTTCTAAATTTGTTTCAGATGTTATTTGAAATACTTTTAAAATGTTATTCTCTATCAATGTTATTTTCCAACACCGGTTGTTTCAAGAGTAGATGTGTCTATAAATTCTAAACTGTATAAAATAAAATTAATAATATAGAAAAGAGGAGAAAAACGAAGATAGGATGGAGAACAACTTTTTGTGTATCTTCCTCCGAGTCTTATTTATAAATATAAAAATATAATTCATTCATAAAATATACAAATCAAATAGTTAATACAAATAAGTAATTAATCGTATAAATAATTATAACAAATTATATGAGTAATTGTATTAAATTAATGGACGACCATTAATTCACAACACATAACATGACCCCTCTTTCTTGAGTGTGTCAATTGATAAAAGAATGTATCTCGTTAAAACTTTATTAAGAAAAATCCTTTTAGATTAAAAACTTGGTGAAGGAAAAAAGTACAACGTTATGTATTTTTTAATACAATATTGTTTATCACATATTCTATTTCTCCCCATCATGTAAACTCACATCATTATGATGACGAAGTCCAATCTTGTGAATCAATTGTTTAAAAGTTCTCCTTGGTAAAGACTTTGTAAATAGATATGTCAAATTTTCACATGAACGAATATTTTGGATCTTTATATCATAATTTCAATTGAACAATGCATTATCGTCTTCATATATGGTTGTTGATTCCAGTATTTCCAAGAATAGATCACAATTTCGTCACACATGTTGAATTATAGACCTTAATCAAACACATTCACGACTTACCTCATGGAATGCTAAAATTCTACATGATTTGACGATGTTGTTGTTATGGTTTGTTTCGTAAACCACCATGAAATCATTTTGTGCTACCACATGTGAACAAATATCTTGTTCGTGATCAACCATTGTTACATTGTAAGAATCTAATAAATAACATGCATCTGCATAACCCATTAGATATGATTTTGAATCATTTGGATAAAATAAGTTCATATTCGTAGTACCTTAAGGTAACGAAGTATATGTTTTACTTCAATCCATGGTCTTCTTGTAGGTGAAGAACTATATGTTGCTTAACGAATTTACAACAAATGCAATATCAGGTCAAATATAATTAGCAACATACATTAGTGCTCATATAACACTAAGATATGATACTTCTAGATAAAGAAGTTCTTCATCATTTTCTTGAGCTTTAAAAGAGTCTTTATCAACATGTAACGACATCACAACCATTAGAGTGCATAATGAATGTACCTTGTCCATTTAGAACCTTTTAAGAACCTTATTATGTTAGCCTTTTGATGTACAAAAATACCTTTATTTAAATAACCAATTTCTAATCTCAAACAAAATTTTTCTCTTTCAAGATCCTTCATCTCAAATTCTTTCTTTAAGCAATCAATTGCCTTTGCGAGCTCATCAGGAGTTCCAACAATTATGGCAAATTCATTTTCTAATATTTTCATATAAATACAAGGACAAATAAGATCATTTATATTAACAAGTACTCACTAAGACGGTTATACCACATATGTCCTGATTGCTTTAATCAATAAAGAGACTTGTTAATTTCATTGAATAATCCTCTTTAGCATTTTCCTTGTTGGGCAAATTAAATCCTTCAAGGATTTTCATATAAATATCATTATCAAGATAATTATACAAATAGGTTGTAACATCATCCATTAGATGTAAATGCAAACCTTCTTGTTCAACTAGTATAATCAAATATCGAAATGTTGTTGCATCCAATACTAGTTATGTTTTATAACATATCAATATACTAGGTTTTTGTGAAAAACCTTGAGCAACTAACCATGCTTTGTATCTAACACTTTTACCATTCTTATTTTGTTTTTGCAAAAAAATCCATCTTTACCCAAAGGGTTTACACCCTTAGGTATGCAAACTATATATCCAAAAACCTTTTGTTTAGTAAGCAAATCTAATTATGCTTCTATTGCATCTTTTCATTTTGGGCAATCATTTCTTTGTCGATAATATTCAATGATCATTGGTTCTTAATCCTCATCGTCACTCATAACATTCATCGTTATATTATATGCAAAAGTCTCGTCAATGTTGACTTCATTTTGGTTCCATATTATCTTATTCATGACATAATTTATTGAGATCTTATCATTTTCAACAATTTCAAGTACTTGAGGTTTTTCTAGAATAGAAACATTAATTATGTCAAATAAATCTTTTGGGATTTCCACCTTTTCAATTAGATCATCTTGCATTTTAGCTCATTTTTTTCATTTGAGAGTTTTTATCTATGGAATAAATAGGCCTACCATACTTCAAACATGTTTTTACAACCAACAGACATAAGGCATGTAATAAATTAATATCAATTCTATTTTGAGCATTAGCAATTGATATATATATATATATATATATATATATATATATATATATATATATATATATATATGATTTAGTTACCCTTTTTATGTCAATAAAAACATCTAGTAATTGATTGACTAATTTTGTAAATGAATTATCCTTTGAACTTTCAGTTCACATTCTTTTGTACGAGGATCAAGACAAGATAATGATAATTCATTCCAACCAATGTCTTTTACAAATTGCTTTCTTTCTCCCCCTAATGTTGGAGAAATGTATTCATAAAAATGATAGTCGACAAATCAAACTATAAATAAGTTTTATGTTGATAGTTCAAGATATTTTATTATTAATGGAAAGTCATCCAACATATATTCTCAATTATCTTTAAGAACCCATCACAATCCCTTTTGGCGGGAAAATTGGAACATATACCACACCCAAAAAATTTTAAATGAAAAATATTAGGTTAAACCATAAACCAACTACATAATAGAGTATTTATGATAACTTGTTGGTTTGATGCACATGATAGGTGTATTGGACCAAAAATATCACCATGTATTAGTTCTAAAACTAAGATTGACTCATTTCTAATTTTTCTAGTGATAGTCTTATTATCAACTTTCCTTTGTGAACGTGTAGTACATGAGAAGTCATTGGACTGAAGAAGTTTATTACTCTTAAGTGAGTGTCCACATGAGTTTTTCAACTATTTTTCGCATCATAATAAATCTGACCCAACTGATCATGTCAAACAAGGAATTCATTTTTATTCATAACCTTTTGGCTTATAATGACATGTGTTTCAATTGTACTAATAGATGTGTAGTATAAGTCATAAGGGAAGATTGGTAATTTCTCCAATATACATTTTTTATTCAGCTCAATTCTCCAAAACACATTTTTTATTTAACTCAATTTCAGTGATATAAAGATATTTCATATCTCCTTCATTATTTGTGAGCTTTATTGCCTATTTGAGTTGTGAATTGTGAGAGTTGTAATGTGTTGAACAAGTCCCTATGGAGAAAACGATATTTATTACTTGCTACGTGCGACCGGTGCACTTGCCGTTTTTCACATAACAAGTTTTTGGCGCTGTTGCCGGGAACTTGTGTTCCAACACAAGGCAATTTGAGCATTTGTGACTCTTTTAGACTTTGTTGTTTGTTTCTTTCTTATGCTTTCTTTTATGCAGTTTGTCTATATATGTTTATGCTTTCCGTTGGTTTGGTTTGTGCTTAATTCTTGTCTCAGGATATGCCTTAGAGCATGATGTAGTTGTTGGAAGGTCCTAAGAATGGGATTTCAGCAACCAAACCAAATCAACCTAAATATTATAGGCATTATGTTTTAATTTTTATTTAGTTGTCCATTAGCTTATATTTGAATGTATGTGTTAAGTACTATTTGCTTTTTAATTGCTTTTGCAATTTTATTTAGATCTTGTTTAAAAACTAATAAAATATATTTTTAAATATCTACAGGTATCCACGAGTACTCGTAGATTTAAAAAAAATCCAGAATTTTTTTATGCGGTTATCCAGCAGGTTGTGGGTCAATTTTTTTCTTGTGGGTTGGGTTACATGTAGATAGTACCCATACCTGACCCGACCTATTGCCATCCTTTTTTTGAATAGATGATCTGCATGTGAAAGTGACTTGGTCACTAAATTTTATTTTCTATGCAGGGATTTTAGTTGATTGAGAAATTGTTTGAATGCTTGACTTGAATATTGTTGAGTTTAGTTTCATAAATGCTTGTTTAACATTTTTTTTTTGGATTGGATAATCTAATTGCTATGTTGATCTAGTCACTTAATCATTCATATTAAGCATATAGTTTTCTTGAATTGAATTTTTGAATATGGTTTAGATAAATAGAGTAACTTTATATATCTTTCCTTATGAATTTAATGTGATAAACATGTATATTTGAATTAAGGGATCAAGATTGATTTGAAGTTAGTAAATAATGATGTTTAAACAAACTGTAATTAAAATTAGTCAATTGAATTGTTTAGAAGTAATATTATTGAAATGTTATTCAAATTATCTTTGAAAACTAGTTTAATTTAGCGGTTGTGATTAAAATTTTCTAATATTTTCGCTCAAATGAAAGATTTTCACTCAAGTACAAATAGAATAGAGAATCAAACCTTACTCTCTGCCATTTTTCACTCAAACAAAAGATTTCTCGCTCAAGCGAAAATGGAGTTCAAAATCAACTTATTCTCAGCCCTATTTTTTCTTAAGCAAGGGGTTTTTTATCAAGAAAAAATAACATTGCAATTCAATCCTTGTCTTGCCCCAAAATCCACTTAAAAAAAGAAATTTTGGCTCAAGCAATGGTGCTTTCACTCAAGCTAAAAAATGTTGGTCTCTTCAACTCATTGATTGTGAATGTTTTTAAAAATGAAAATTGAATATTAATTTGTATAGATGATTGATTTATGATTTTATTTAAATGAGTTATATTGTATAACAATGTTTATTGAGATTGATAAAATTTGCATGTTATATGGATATGTTTGTCGAGATTGATAAGAATTATATAGAATTGTAATCAAATATATGGAATTATATGTGAATTATATATTGTGTGTTTTGTGTATTAAGTATTGATACCTATGTTATAACAAAGATTCCATGCTTCATTGATGATCTATGTCACATAGACTAAGATATCAAGAAGTGAGAAGCTGAGGTGAGAGTTCTTACACACCATGACATGTGTATATGTGCAGCTTGGATTGTAATGAATGAACTTATCTTGATCCTTTCTCTTAGATTTTCTTTTAAATTTATGTCTTGGGCATTAGATTAGATGTTCTAGTAGGACATACTAGTAATACATGTCTTGCAAAAGACGTAAGTTGTTCCATTGGTAGAATATCCTTTGATGTGTAGATCCATGTGAGGTTTATATGATTGTTGAATGTTGGTTAATGGTTGAAATTGAATTGTTTATGGATTTCTAATAATAGTGTGCCTTCTATATAATTACCTTATGCTAAAAATTTGTTTTCATTAGGTTATCCTTCTATTTGTTGCTTGTATGATGGCCAACTGCGATGGTATTATGTACATGAACTAGAGCTCTCAAAATGGGTTGGAACCCGCGAGCCAACCCGGCTCACCACGGGTTTGGGCCAGATTGGGTTGAAATTTTTCTACAAATTTCAATACGGGTTGATTTTTGACCCGACTCATCTAGAACCCGGCTCATCCGAGTTGAACCTGTGGTGAGTCGGGTTGGCTCACTAACCCGCAGATAAAAGGGTCACACAAATATTTTTTATTAAGTTGGGCTTTACATTTGGATCATGTTAGGTTTTTTTTAGCCAACACATAAATAATTTGTATTTTTTTTATTTTCGTTTGTATTTGGATTGTATTAAAGTTTATTTAAATTTTAATTAGAATTATAATTTAGTTTTGATTGGAAAAATAAAAAAATTGTATTTTTTTTAATTAAGTGAACCCGTGAGCCAACCCGTTTAACCCGTCAACCCGTGGTGGGCCGGGCCGGGCCGGGTTCGAATTTTTTTGGCTCGCTAAAAAGTGAGCCAGGTTGGGTTGACTCACTAAATCATCAACTCGTGGTGGGTTGAGCCGGTTCGGACCGGGTTACCCGTTTTGACAGCTCTAACATGAACATATGTGAAGACATGTGTAGGATCATTATCTAAAAGACATTAATATTTTCTTTTTTATTTCTTTGTAAAAATATGTACATGTTTTACGTATGTTTAGGTTTTATTTTAAAATACATCATATTATGTACATGTTTATACCTTTTACGTTTTGTTTTAGGATATTGCAATTTTCCTATTTTTGTATGTAGTTTCTTCTCTCAATGTACCAAAAATGAAAGAAGAATTAGAAGAAGAATGGAACATGGACTCAAAATAGAAGATAAACTATTTATTCTTTCATGCTTTAGAACTTAGAACTCTTACATTTTCAAAAATATTACTAATCTATTTCATAAACAAATAGCTTATGTTTACTAAGAAAAAAAGTTAGTTAAATGATATTAATTCAATACCAACAAAAGTGAACTTGTACTCTTAACTAACGTCGATCTATTAATGATTTATTTAGAAAAAAAATCTCATTTACTATGATGATTATTGCTTTAACTGTCATAGTAACTCCAATTTTATACATGCATGATATATTAAATTAGACTTACAATGTCAAGTCTACGTACGCTTGTCATAGTAATTATGATAAGTATTGGTAGACCTGACATAATAAAATCAACTTACTATTTGTGAATACTTATCATAGGAAGTTAACTTAATATGTTAAGTCTATTAACATCTTTTATAGTACGTTGGACTTAATATGTCAAATATCTTAATATTTGTTATAATAAGTCAACTTATAATGTCTAGCCTATTAACTCATGTCATGGTAAGTTGAGCTTATAATGATAAATATTTGTACACCTAACATAGTAAATTCAACTTATTATGTCAAGTCTTTCGCGGCATAATAAAAAATGTGCATTTTTTATATCATTCATAACTATGATATCAAAATGATTGTCATAGAAAATTGCAAACACCTGATGTAGAAAGTCCCGCCTAAAATAGTGATTGTTAAAGACAAGTGTAAAATCCTCGAAAATGGTATTTTAGAAGTGATGGTGGTTGAAAAATAGTTAGACTCGATTATTTTAATATTAAAAAGTTTTAGTATAAATAGAATTGTTATAAATGAGTTTCATTATTTTAAAATATACCATCTCTCTAGAAACCACTTTTCTACAACTCTTTAACTTCTCTCTAAAAGTTTTGTCTTTCTAGTCGTCTGATTGAAGAACTGAGACCGTAGGATTGATTCTCTTAGTGAGCTCTTCAATTTGGACCGATCAGTTTCTCTGTTCACGTAAGTTAAGTTTCTACTGTCTTTTTGGTTTTTTCTGTTTTTTTGTTACATGTAAGCCCTCTTCCGCTTGCATGTGTCATTTTATTTATCAGTATGAGTCTCTGTTGATCAGTGATCATAATGGTATGTTCTGATCGTTCTTGTGATGTTTTTATGTGTAGATAGAGCATCCTGTGGAGTTAGAGACGTCTGACGTTTATAGAGTTGTTTAAGTAGGATACCAGATAAGGGAAGTTAATGTCTATTATGTCTCACAAATTTGTTAGGAATGTTATTATATGATTATTCTGTAATTGACTAATGTGTTCGATATGTGAATTGGGTTGTGATGTTTGAAAACAATAAATACTTAGGTTTTATTTGTTGTTTGAGAATAATCGTATGTTATGGTGCATATGGATGCAATTGGTGTGAATATTTTGATAGAATTAATGTTTGATACTCAAATGATCTTTGGTGTGAGTTTTGGAGTTGTATGGATTGGTTGAATAGGTATAATTTTGTTTAAATCAGTTTCTGTAGAATTATGCAGATTTGCTTACTCGCTGGGCGAATGAGTTTATTTGTAGAATTATGCAAAACACTAATCTGCAGAATTATGCAGATTCGCATACTCGTTGGGCGAGTGCTACTCGTTGGGTGAGCATGGGCTAGTGGCTGGGCGAGCGCTACTCACTAGATGAATTTCTAAGTCAGGAACTTCTAGACCTAGACCAGTGGCAAGGCGAGTGGTACTAGCTGGGTGAGAATGGGACAGTGGTTGGGCGAGTGCTACTCGTTGGGCGAGTAAGTCAGAACCTGAAACTTGTATTTTTGAGATAAATTGGGTGGTATTTTAGTTATCATAGAAGCTCTGTAATTATTATGAATGATGAGTATATGATATGAGATTATTTATATGAGACTGAGTTGGGATTGGTTGATGCTAACCCAAGGAGGATTAACAGTGATTGTGGTAGTGTATGCATTGAGGTAGGGACCATCTTGGCAGTTATCCTGACGCTCTAATAACCATTCAAATTCTCAAGTAGAGAGGAATTAGGTATATGGTGAGAGGAGCAGAAGGTCCTAGCCTAGGGATTTTTCCTTGACCATAGGTGTTAACGGACTGACTTTGTATATGGTAGAGTTTTGACTCTTAATCTGTCGTTGTGTAGAGCATGAGATGCCACTACAAGTGCATAACTAATTGGATCCGACCTCAATGCATGTATCTGGATTAGTTGAGTCGTAGTTTATATATATATATATATATATATATATATATATATATATATATATATATATATATATATCAATATTATATGGTTTAAGAAAATTCTTTAAAGTCATTAGCTTACCCTTCTTTTGTGTTTTTGTCTTGTGTTGTATGTTTTCCTTTTGCGATGATCACCTATTCGGTGGGAGCAGTGGTGGTTGCAGTTTTAGAGGTACCTCTAGAGGTTGAGGAGCCATATTTTAGGTCAGAAGGAGGTCTTAGTGGGAAGCTGTTGTATGTGGTTAAATTGTGTTTAGAGTTAGAAATGTTTGGTATGTATAATTGATATATTTATATAGTCTGATTATTTGTAAGACTGTATTAATATACTTTATACATTTGTTTATCTATTTTGAACACTAAGGTGGAATATCCTATTTTATTAATTTTAAGCTGCTAAAATTGAGATGTTACAACAAGACAAGAAGAGAGATAAAGAAAAGACTATTATTTATTTGGTATAATTACTTATTTGGTACCTAATTTTTTGGTTAAGTTCAATTTGATCTCTATATTTTTGGTTTGTTCAATTTAGTACCCCAATTATCTAAAAGGATTCAATTTGGTCATCTTCGTTAAGTTAGAGTTAACACTGTGTCCGTACAGGACACATGTCAAGCCGTGAAATTTTTAATTTTTTTAATTTTTTAATTTATTTTTTAATTTTTTTTGTAAAAATTTATAAACTGCCACATGTCAGTTTACCGTCGTGCTGTGTGGCAGCTTACAATCATGACATGTGGCAATGGTAATAATTATTTTCAATTTAGTCCTCTATTTAAATTTTTGGTTCAATTTAGTACCCCAATTCTTTAAAATGATCAAATTTTGTCCTCTCCAATTTGAGACCAAATTAGTAAATAAGTTTAAGTACAACTTATATATACATGTTACAATAACTTTTTTTAATATATACATCAAATTATTTCACCTAAATAAAATTATTTTATTTTTACATTTTTTTACCTTTGTAATTTTTTACACCTGAAATTTTGTACACTTGTAAAAAATAAAATAATTTGAATATTTAGGTGTAGTGATTTGATGTATAAATTCAAAATAATTATTTTAACATGTATATATAAATTATAATTAAACTTAGTTACTAATTTGGTATCAAATTGGAGAGGACAAAATTAGATCATTTTAAAGAATTAGGGTACTAAATTGAATAAAAAATTTAAATAGAGGATTAAATTGAAAACAACTATTACCACTGTCATGTGTCATGATTGTAAGTTGTCACGTGGCATGACGGTAAACTAACATGTGGCAGTTTTTAAAAAAGATTAAAAAATTTAAAAATCAAAATTAAAAAAATTTAAAATTTTACGGCTTGACACGTGTCCTGTACGGACACGGTGTTAACTCCAACTTAAGAGAGAAGACCAAATTGAATCCTTTTAAATAATTGGGGTACTAAATTGAACAAACAAAAAATATGGGAACCAAATTGAACTTAACCAAAAAAAATTGGAATACCAAATCAGTAATTATACCTATTTATTTATATTTTTAAAAGAATTAATTTAATTTTTGTTTTAATATTTTTTACATTTTTTCTGGATTAAGTTATATATTAGTCCTCCAAAAGTTTTTATTTTCCCATTTAGTCTTTATAAAAAAAATGATCATTTTTAATTTGTTATCTATTTTTATTCATGAATTCGATTCTTTATATATCAGACACTAATATTAAAGAATAAAAAAAAATAAAAGTCAAATTATAAAAACTATAAACATATATAATTAAATCAAAATTTAATATTTTTTTTTCATTCTAATTCTTAGAAAATTTTAATTTAATTGTTACTTTTTTTCACTTGAATTGTATTAAAAAAGTTAATACTTTCGTGTTATAACTATCATTGTCCTAATGGTTAACCATTAGGTTTCAATTATAACGTGCAGGCCAGGAATATATTAGTCAAACTTTTTCTTCGTGAGTGCCTGTCCTTTTCTTTGTGTATTTTTCAGGTGTCTAATTGGTTCATTCTTGATTTTTTTTTTCTCTCGTTTCACTCTTTTAAAACAAAATAAATAAAAATATAGTTATAAGATAAAATGAACAACAAAAATAAAAATTATATCTATAATAATACATGTTTTAATATGTTTAATAATCTTGCATAATTTGAAAGTCGTTGTTAAAAATAATTCAAATATTTTTTTAACGTTCTAAACCAATGCGAAATCATGATAAAATTTTGAATTTTAAAATAAAAAATATCTTAAAAGTCATTAGGCCAATGATTTTGAACTTATATCAATGGACTTGAGATAGAAATTATACCTACGAAACCCATTAGGCCAATGATTTAGTAATCAATTTTATTTTTCAACTTTTATTTAAAAGTCCCAAAAACCTATAAATACATATTAACTAAGCACCCGGAGTATTCATCCTATAATTATCTTGTTCATTACAATATTCTCACAATCTTTTATTGTCTTATGTCAAAAATATTTTGTAAATAGATGTATCTCGATCTTTATGAGCAACTTAGTGATCAAATTTTAGAATTACTAATTCAATTCTCAAATTACTATTTATTCCGTGTCGAAAAATCATTCTCAGGTAAGAACATAAATAACAATGAGAATTGAAAATAAATAAATATGCAGATTTTTTATAAAATATATAACATAATTGCCTTGGTAAGTGTTTAAAAGATTTAGCATAGAAGGAGGGAGTGTGGGTGTGGTTAGTCAAAGTTAGTTGGGTTGATTTGTTATGAACCTCATGAAGTGGCCACCCCACATCATCAATAACAACATTTTAATTCAATTCAACCTTCAAAGCCCATATGGTCAATGATATAGACGGACACAGACACCTAAACAGCCTCTTTAAAATCAAATCAATTTAAAAACATAATCTAAAATTCCTGAAAAGAAATCGAAAAAGATAACTGATTTTTTTTTTTTTTTCCTTTTGAATTTATTTTTTCCTAATTTGGATTTGAGAATGAGAATAGAAAGTCAAACTAAATTACTTTTGTATATTTATAGATATTGTTACCTGACACATAAATATGTTTTCGAAAATTGTGTATTTCACTTATTATATTTTTTTATTTATTAAATCAAGATAATAAGTTTATATTGTAATTTTAAGTATTAGATATTTCATTTACAGCCCATTTAATAATTTTTAAATTACTAAACAAAATATTATATCATGATAAAATAAAGCAGATATTAGAAATAGGTCAATATAGAATATTAATACAAACATCCAAATAATTATAGAAGTATTAACTATATTTACAAAAAGGGTTAACAAAAAGTTTCAACTCTTAAACAAAAACATGGAGCAGGGTCTACTATCGGATATCCTATGCTACTGACTCAATTCCTATCCAAGATGGGGGTATCTTCACCTTTATCTTTCTCTGCTCACACCAATTGATAGATGATCATTGCAAAGGAAAAATCACACAAAAAGAAACAAACACAAGCAAGAACGGTAAGCTAATCTAATTAAAAGAAACATATAATCCAATTATAAACACCATATCAATTTTCACATTTCCAATAGAATCACTTAAATCACCATAACACATGAAAGATAGATGACTCTAGACTCAATTATTCGGATTATGTAAGCGACATTAGACCTCTTGATGGCATGCACATGTGATGGTTCCCAAACTCTACAAAGTTTGGCCTCAAGGGGTTATCACCCAACCACTCATAAGGTAAGTCCCCTTCTCGTCTAAGACTTGATCAAGTTCAAAGACTAGGACCTTTTGCTACTCCTCACGACATAATCCATTTTGCTTTATCTGAGTGTGAATGATTATTGAAGTTTCAGGATACCTCCAATAGTGAGTCCTTATGTCCTTACATACACTAAAAACATACCCCTTAGAATTTCTCATGAAATTCTAGTTCAACCGCATCTTCTCAAAATCAAAATTCATGCATTTGTACCACACATGTTGTCAACCACACCAACTCAAGCTTGTCATTATCTAATTTCACATTTTAACATTTTAGGTATAATTTCACCCATCACAAGCAGAGAAACAAACACTCAGCTACAATAGTTCTCGCTTAAGCTAGAAGGTCTCGCCTAGGCGAAAGGGTTCTCTCCCTTAAGCGGATCATTCTCGCCTGAGCGAGACTCAAAACAGAGAGCAACCCACAAACTGGGCGAATTCTTGCTTAGGTTAAGCTTTCTCGCTTAGACGAGATTGCCTCTCGCTCAAGCGAAACTCGCTCGCCTAGGCGACAATTCGCGCAGTGAGAAGGATGAGTTTCTAGTATTTTCGCTCAGATGAGAGCTGCTTGCTTGGGCAAAAACATCAGATTCCCAATCTATTTTCACATGCAGAGCCCAAAAATTCACACAAAAAATTCTAATTCAGCACAAACAGATGATCCAAGCATCAAATAAAGTCATCAGATTTCTATACGAAATTCAAGAATATCAGTTAGCTCACCTTACCTCTACATAGTCACCAGCTTGCAAAGAAGAAACTTCCACAGGAAGAGTGCCACAACTGCACAAAACCTAAGGGACTAGAACACAGAAACACAAGGAAAGAATGAGACTTCAAATTCAACCCAGAATAGGGTTCAATTCCATGAACTGGGAATTAAGGGGAATTGGAAACTGAAATTCAACTTATGTGAAGGGAAGGAATGCTCAATTTGAATGGAAGAGTCTACACTGGCCCAAATTTTGTCTGTTACAACAAAGAAAGAAAGGTATTTCAGATGGTGGACTGGGGTTTCATCTGTTGGGGAAGAAATGAGGAAGTAGAGAGGGAGGAGTGGAAAGTGACAGTGATTTGGTGGTGGAACTGACTTTTGCTTTCAATCAGAGAGAAAAGGAAGAAGAAAAGAAAGGGTCCACAAATATATTGGAAAAAGTTGAAATTATAAATACAACAATAATGTTTACATTATATATTCTTATTTGATAATTTTTATTATAAAATATTTAACAATTTTATATGATAAAAATAGAAAAAGTTAAACTAAACCAAATAGTAAAACCGTAATTTAGTTTCATTTAGATTTTATATTAAATTCAAATAGAACGTAGATAAATCATCGTATTTAAATGTTAGGTTAAAATACCTTTTTGGTCCCAATTTTCGTCAAGTTTTTTCAAATAAGTCTTAATTTTGGTTTTGTGTTCAAATAGGTCCCAATTTTCGTCAATTTTGTTCAATTGGGTCCTTTTTTTCTAACACCGTTTAAATCATTAACAGTCATGAACAGTGACTGCCATGTGTCACTTCGTGGTTTTTTTGAATTATTTTTCTTTTTATTTTTAATTTTTTTTAATCTTTTTTAAAATGTACACGTGTCAACCTAGGAGCGTGCCACGTGTCACTTCGTGGTTTTTTTTGAATTTTTATTTTATTTTTTTGAATTTTTTTTAAATGTTCACGTATCAACCCAATAGTGTGCCACGTGTCAAAGTCAATATTCTATATTCAATTTGGTCCCTATATTTGTTATTTTTGTTCAATTAGGTCCCAATTTTTGTTAACATTAACCAATTTGGTCCCTATCGAAGATGTGACTAAATTTAATTTTTATATCAAAGTTATAATGATGTGAATTTTAATATATTATATAAAAATATTTAATAAAAAATGTGAATTTTAATATAAAAATTAAATTTGGTTTTAATTTGGAGAGGGACTAAATTGGTTAATGTTAACAAAAATTGGGACCTAATTGAACAAAAATAACAAATATAGGGACCAAATTGAATTTAGAACATTGACTTTGACATGTGGCACACTATTGGGTTGACACGTGGACAGTTATAAAAAATTTAAAAAAATTTAAAAAAATTTTAAAAAAAATTCAAAAAAACCACGAAGTGACACATGACACTCCTGGATTGACACATGTACATTTAAAAAAAATTCAAAAAAATTCAAAAAATAATTCAAAAAAACCACGAAGTGACACGTGGCAGTCACTGTTCATGGCCGTTAATGATTTAAATGGTGTTAGCAAAAAAGGACCCAATTGAACAAAATTGACAAAAATTGGGACCTATTTGAACACAAAACTAAAATTAGGACTTATTTGAAAAATCTTAACGAAAATTGGGACCAAAAATGTATTTTAACCTACAATATAAATTATAAATTATGTGAGAGCCTAGGAAATTTTGTTTTAAGAGAGAGTCAATGTTTTAAATAGTGAAGCCTCAGTAATATTTTAATAATAAAAGCTTAAATATAAATAGAAATTTTATAAAAGGATCTCATTATCTAAAAACTCTTTATCTAAAAACTCTTTATCTTTCTAGAAAACGGTTTTAGGAATTCTCTCTCCCTTCTTTCTACATTAACTTACTATACACTCATCTGTTTAACGATCAGAGACTACTGAGATGATCCCTACAGATTGCTCTCTGATTCTACCCGATCAATTTCCTCCACAGAGTGAGTTCATTTTCTGTTATTCTTCTCCGTCAATTGTTTTTAGGTTTGCATATGGTCAATTAAGGGACGCATGTGGTTTATTAGCATCCTTTAGGATTCTCTATTGATATGTGGTTCTAATGATGTTCATTGATCATGTCAATTTGATTTGTAGGTTGAGTGACACGTTCTTAAGCGGGAAAAAAGGTTTTTCCGTTCTAGCAGGTTGAGACTTGATCAACCAGGTAAGAGAAGCTAATAATTGATTGATTTGGTGATTTTATTTTGTATAATTGTGGTATAATTATAATTGATAACTTGACTGTTATGATTTGGTGAATTGATTGTAGTTTTGAATGAATTGACATGTGAATGCATTGTTTGAATTTGGGTTAAATTGAGAAAGATGGATTCTTGGGTCATAACTCAAAATGGTATTACCTTCCTCGGTTTATAATATTTTGGACCAAAAATCTATAATGGAAGTGCCATTTAGAGTCAAGAAAAAAGGTAGCAGATTTCTCATGAAAAAGCAAACATATGTTGCCTTTTGATGTGGCACTAAGCACCAGAATCTGGCATTGAGCACTAAAAAATGGGAGACGATTGACGCTGAGCGCTGGCTGAGCGGTGCTTAAGGGTTGGGACCTCTGTAGGTTTTGAAGTGATTTTAGGTATGGACGTTGAGCAGTGGAATTGGCGCTAAGTGTAAGACCCGTAGAATTAAATTAATTAAATAAATAATTAATTAATAAATTGCGGGTGGGGAAATAAGTATGACATTAAATTATGGTGGGTATGATGTGGAGAAGTGTTAGCTCATGTGGTTGAGAGTACTTTGATTGTGTGAGAGGATTTGGGTTTGAGTCCTATGTATGCTAACTTTTGGATGTTATTGTTTTATTATTTAAATCTATGTAATCGTGTTTTGGTATGATATGATAATTGAATTATGATTGTTAGCATGAGATATGAATTGGTTAAATGGTTTGATATTGATTTGGGAATGGCATGGTTATGGGTTCAAGACTTGGAGAACTTACATTAAACTTTATTTTTTTGGCAATTTTGGATTTGGCTTGAATATGAAAAGGTTGAAAGGAAACCCTAGTGGTATGACAGCTGAGGGGTGGCTGGAAAATAGCCATAATGAGTTGCTAAATGACCTTAAACACCACTTAATAGTAAATTTTCGTCCTAAGGCATTTAGCTAATTTTTAGGCACACTTTAAAAGGTAAAACTAGGTTAATAGCTAAGTTTTGGCAAGCTGGAAAATAGACCTAGAGAGAGCACGAAAATCTGAGAGTTAGTGAGGTTTGAGAGGGATTTTTGGGACTGAATTGTGAGAAGGCTAAGGAGACCATTGGCGTAGGGAGAAATTCTAATCATCAAGCTTAAGCGAAGGAAAACCAGGTTAGGGGAGCTGGACTCCATTATTTTGCTTTGAAATATGATATCATGTGATGTATGATAATCTGGATGCCTGCACGTTGTTAAATTCACAAAATTCTGCATTTCTGGAAAATTCCCAGAAATCGCCTGGCGGGTGATGAACCACCGCCAGGCGACTCATCTATTTTTATACTGTTTTGGGGTTCTGGGAAGGCAACCACCTGGCGGCACGCCAGGCGACGCATGGGACTTTTTACCAGTTTCTGGATTTGGATGAAGGGCCTGGCGGTGTTGATCCAGCCGCTAGGCGACGCGAGCAAAATGTCTCGATTCTGATGATTTTAGAGTTCTGGGAAATCTTGCAATCAGAGAAAACGTTGTGATGATACTTGTGGGATAATTAGATGTTGTAAAAATTGTCGAATGCAGTATAATTGGGATTAAATCGAATGCAACAATACAACTAGGTAATTAGGTCGAGAAGTGGGATTTTGATACTATGAGACCACTAGTGGGGCAACTGAGGAAATTTTATGGAGTAGGTACAGTTCGTATAACGGACTATTGGGCGAGAAAATTCGTGAGAACTGGGAAGAGAATTGGTCTCTCGTTGGTGCAGTGCGTAAATCTGGAATTTCCAGAACTGATGCATCGCCTGGCGGCGCAGGACTTACCGCTAGGCGCCAATGCAGGGAGAGGGAACCGCGTGGCTGTGAGGTGTGCTAGAGGGGGATCTTGATAGTGTTGTGATTTTGGAGAGGATTTGACTCGAGAGGATGATTGAGTTGGGTGCAGTAATGGGATAAGCAAATTTTGGCAAGGTCATGTGAAAGTTGGAGTATGAAATAGAGGAGTTGAAGGAGATGAAAAATATTTCTCAGGTACGGTAAGGCCTGCAGCTTGAGTGGCTATGGGATGTTGTATGATTCGTGCGAGGTCAGACATGATGTTAGAAGAAAATGCGAAATTGTATGGTTAATTGAGGTTGAGCTCAAGTGGGTAGAATGTAGTATATTGGTTCTAAACGGGGATTGGTAAAGAAAAGAAATCTGATATAAACTTAGCTATGTAATGGAATAATGAGGTTAAACCAGGCGTGTAGAACTAACAATGTTTAGGGGATTAGTAAGATTGTACTTACTTCATTACAATTGGTTGCAATCTTAGGTTGGAGATTTCATGTGGTAATGAGACCTTTGGTATAGATGACTTGTTTGTGAGTGAAGTTGATTATTGAGAAAGTTCACTATTAATCACATTAACTTAGAATGCAATCTGTCACAGAGCCAAACCAGAAAAGAGGGAAAACCAGTTAAGTGAGATTACTGGTATGTCGCTTGGCGGTGAGCTGGAAACCGGCAGGCGAAAGGGGTTGAAACAGAGGGCACCTGGTTCGTGAGCGCTTGGAGGTGAGGGTAGTACCGTCAGGTGGTACCTGCGGCGAGATGAATTTTGAGGCACTGTGCGCCTGGCGGTACGCGACACCCGCTAGGCGGTCTGGGAGCTGGCAGCGCCTGGCGGCACGTGTCCCCCGCCAGGCGATTTGTACTGCTGCAGCTTTGAACTTTGGGTTGTGTATTTGTGATCTACAAGGCGTCTAGCGGTGCTTTAAAGGTGGGTTTGCTGGTGTTCCTTGAGTTGTGGCTCGGAACGTATCCCTTGAGTTGTGGCTCGGGGTAGGGGTTAAGCACGTGGTATTCCTTGAGTTGTGGCTCGGAATTGCATCTCTTGAGTTGTGGCTCGGGATAGCGGATGAACACGAGGAACCCTGGAGTTGTGGCTCGGGTTGGCGAGTGTTGCCGGTGTGAGTGTGTTGGTTGTGGCCAGTACGGATGGGTCTAGTTAGATTGCCCTGCTCAGTTGTTGGCTGACGAGTTTGGTAGTCTTGGGACGATACAAACTATGTTCGTATATGGGAACTCTCCCGACGTTACGGTGTATGATCCGTAGCATGGTTTCCCGCACGTGCTCTGTCGGTTGTGGCCGATAGGTATGGCAGCATGTCACCTTGAAGTAATCATTCGACGATGTAGAACACGAATAATCCGATTTGGGGGTCAGATAGTAGGAATAAAAGTATAGAACAATGTGGGATGTTAAGTTAAGTACTGTGATACGTGTGTATGTTGATATATATGTTTGTAAAATTGTATATATGATTTATCTGCTAAGCTTACCCTATCTGCGTGTGTTTTGCGATGATCGTGTACGCAGTACACGAGAGCAAATGTTGATGATGTAGGTGGCTCAGGTGCAGCTTAGTCGCGGAGAGGGGTTCGACTTGGGAAACTCTTATGTTTTATTTATTGCTTTTGAAAACAGTTGTAAACCCTGATGGGTGATTTTATAACATTGTTCTTTTAGTTTGGAACGTATTGTTATGAACTCTATTTGATCATTTAATAATTTTTTTAAAATTTTCCCGCGCTTTGGGAAAATGAAGTATTATTAAATGCACTGTATTTAATTATTTCTTTTATTTTATTTATAAATCTGTAATATCCTGACGGGATGTTACACTAAGTAGTGAAAATGTGAGGCAAATGGCGCAGAGCGCTGAAATCTGTGTGAATGCATTGAATATTACTAATTGGATTCTATAATTTTTATTACTATGACATGCATGAAATCAGTGGCTATGAGCATGATTTGTGTGGTTAATGAAAACGTTTCATGGAGAAATTTTATGTGTTCGTAATGTATTGTATGAAGGAACATAAGGACTCATTTTTGGTTGGCATCCTGACACTCTAATAATCATCGAGACTCACGTAGAGCATAATGAGTTATGTCGTGAGGAGTAGCAGGAGGTCTTAGTCACTGGACTCGATCAAGTCCTAGGTTCGAAGGGGATTTACCTGGTGTGTGATTGGGTGATAACCCCTTGAGGCCAAACTTTGCAGAGTTTAAGAATCACACACCGGTGCAAGCCACCAAGAGGTTCAATGTCACTTGCATATATCCAGATAATTGAGTCTAGAGTCAATTGTTGATATGTGTTAGATTGTTTTTTGTATTAGCTTGTGATAAGAAATTTGCAATGTGATTTTGATCTAATTGAACTTTTCCTTAATTATATAATTAACTTAGCCTGTGTTGTTTGTTTTTGCTTTGTTTTGGTTTATTCTTTGCGATGATCATTTAATGGTGTGAACAAAGGAAGTTGCAGGTGAGGATGACACCCATGTGGTCAATAGAAGAGTTGTATTAATTCTTTTGGTAGACTATATTAATACTCTATATTAACCTCTATGGTAGTGAAATTGAGTAGTTGACAAACTTCTTAGCTAAAATTTCTCTAGGAATAAAATGTGTTTATATATTGTGATTGCCAATCAACAATAGCTAGCTAGATAATGGAACAATTTCCATTGTTTGTGTGAAGTCAAAATGAGTTTTGCGAATCCTTTAACAAAACCCTAATAAGAAACATGATATTAGAAACATCGAGGGGAATGAGACTTAAGCCACTTAAAACAAACAAGTGATGGTAACCCAACCTTTGTGATTGGAGATCCCATGAATAAGGTTCATATAGGTAAGAATAAGTCACTTGTTGGTTCTAATAGCACTAAATTGATTTTAAATCAATTATGTCCATTCCTATGATGTGTGTGAAAGGGCTAGAGACTGCATTATTGAAAGGTTAAACTTTGTAAATTAAAATTTCATGTGATGTAAGAATTTTAGGTGAAACAAATTTTTTAATGATTTTCATATCCCTTATGGGTGGTGTATGATTTGCAGCATACACTTGATGAAATCACCTATATGAGTGTCGAGTAGGGCCTTTTGCATGAGATCTTGGCATGATCTCTAAAGCACTCATGAATACTAGGCATGCGCATGGCCTAGTAAGCACAACACAGTGATAACAACAAGGATTGTGGGATGTTTTGTGATTGATAAACCGTTAACACACATCAAGTGTTTTTTGTTCATATAGCTTGTTATACCAATTACACTATGTTAAGTTTTTTAATCTAAGACTGATTCATATAGCTTGCTATACCAGCTTTGATGCATTACATCTTATATGAGACCCTAGATTTTCTTATTTTCTTCTATTTCTCATATTTTGCAATATGTGGGGAATTGTTGTAAAAATAGTGGTTTAATATATTACAAAATATATGACCGTTGCATTGCTAATTTCTTTTTCAATTTTTGACCATTATTGTTGCAACTGTTTTGATTTGGTATTGATATCAACATCAATATTTTGATTTGTTATCTTCTCAACCCTCTCTTCCACCTATAAATAAATGTCTTATTCTTCTTTCTAAGACACACCTTCAGACTTTTTTTTTCTCCTCTTTTCTTTCGTTCTCTCTCTTTTTTTATTTTATGATTTTATGTTCTCTTTCTTTAAGATCCTGGGCTTTATAGAGTTTATCTTTCTAGATTCTGAGAACCTCAGAATATCCGAGATATTCTTGTTGTACCCTAAGAGATTTGAGCATATACAACATATAAATACTTAAAGACAATGTTTTCAACACGCCTCAAAAGTTTACCTATTCATCTTCTCATCATATTTTTACTACACATTTCTATTTATCTCAATTCTTCTTTTGTTTCATATTTTGTATGAAACAATTCATTATTTCAAGGAGTTCCTCGGAGGTAGGGGTGGACAAAAAATCCAATTTTCATGATCCAATACATTTTTTCTCTAATCCAATACATTTTTTCTCTAATCCAATCCATTTAATATCCATTTTATTAAAAATTCAATCCATTTTATTGGATTTGGATTTCAATCTGATCTACATTTTATATATTTTATGGATTGGATATCCATTCTCTAAATCTGGATTTTCAAAATGGATAATCCAAAAAATTCAATCCAAATTTTCAATTTATATTTTTAGTTAAGGTAGGCTAAAGGTCGAGACGGACTAGCCCAAATTTAGTCGTATTTGACTGAGTTGGCGTGACCCTATACGAAATTTGGCCAAATTCAGCTGAATTCAGTCAAGTTGGTCCCGGTCAAAATTTGGGCCAACCGGTCCTAGACAAAATTTGGAAGTATTCGGTTGAATTGACCCCGACCCAAATTTGATTGCATTGGGCTGAGTCGACCTAGACAAAATTTGACCGTATTCGGCCGAGACGACCACGACAAAAATTTAGTCGTGTTGGCCTCAACCGAAATTTGACCGAGTTGGTCCTAGCCCGAATTTGGCTGTATTCGGCAAAGTTGATCGCGACCAAAATTTGGTTGTATTCAGGCGAGTCAGACCCAACCTAAATTTGGTTGAATTCAGTCGAGTTAGCCATGACCAAAATTTGGTCGAGTTGGCCCTAACCCAAATTTAGTCGTATTCGATCGAGTAAGTCCCGAACAAAATTTGACTGTATTCAGTTGAGACGGTCGTGATCGAAAATTGGTCATACTCAGCCGAGTCGGTCTTGACCGACGAATTTAGTGGAGTCAACTCTAACCGAAAATTGACTAATCAGGCCCTAGCCCAAATGTGCATATTTGGCCAAGTCGGCTCTGGACAAAATTTGGTCGTATGAGGCAAAATCGGCCCTGACCCAAATTTGGTCATGTCATCCCTGACCAAAATTCATTCAAATTTGGTCGAGTCGACCCCGGCCAAAATTTGGCCGAATTCGACCAAGTCAAGCTCGACCAAAATTCTGTCAGCCCTGACCGAAAGTCAGCCGAATCCGTCGCATGCTGAATATTGGCCTCGTTGGCCCCGACAAAAAATCTGTAAAATTTTATGGTGTCGACCTTATGGACACAAGTTTTAGAAAATTTAATTTAAATTTATTTTATAAAAAATGAATTTTGGATTTTGAACTTGATCCAAATATTTAAATCTGGATTTAAACTTGATCCAAATATTTGGATCTGGATTTTAAAAAAATCCAATCTACTTTTTTTTTGAAAAAATGAATTTGTATAAAAATCTAATCTAATTATTTAGATTCAAAATAGATGTGAATTAGATCATTAAAAGGTAGAGTATCATACCCAACGAATTGCTGCAAGTGAGCTTCAATGACCAACATTTCTACTTAAAGATTTTCATGTTTCATTTATTCGTCCAACTTTATTATATTGTGAAGATCAATATCCAGGATAAATTGTTTTTAATTAGATCTTTCATGAAATAAGTAAATACATTGAGATGAATTACATTGTTAAGGACAAGTTAATATTGATCCGCTTAAATTTTGCCTACATCATCTCAATTACAACTTATGTTAGTTTTGCTATTAATTTGCTATGTGTTATTATTGGAACATTTTTCGATTCCACATATGACTTTTTCATTTCTTATTTGATATCTTTTGATGCTCACAAGAGAAATCTCTTTTGACCATTTTTTGTTTTTTTTTTCTTACTTTCTCCTATCACACTTATTAATATATTTTTACTTATAATAATTTAAACAAATAAATAACATGAAATATAAGAAATTAAAAAAAAGTCCATGTATATTTAGCATAACTGTTTACAATTTCAAAATATAAGAAACATGTAATAATTCATACAATTTTACTTTTTTATCTTTATATTACAGTATAACTGTTTATCATAATTGTTTTTTAATTAATATTTCTTTTTTCCTGACTCTTCCGATTATTTTAACCATAAAACTTTCAACAAATAACGCAATAGAGACACGAACACGAAGAAGATCTCAATCTGTTTAAGCTTTCCGAGTTTTGACCTACAACACTCGAATTCTCTCTTGTGTTGTAGCCGCCTCGTGACCATCAATGGCGGAAACTGCTGCCGACAAATCTCAATCTCTCGCCGAGGTATCCTTCCTTCATCTCTCTTTAATCTTTCTCCCCTTTTCACTTCCGCTTCCAGAATCTTCCTTTTCGCTGGAGCTCATCTAATCTTATTAACCATTGAATTTAAAAATCAGACCTTGATTTCGTTATCTCACAATCTGGAGTTCCTTGAGCTAAATCTAGATTAGGTTTCAGCTGCGTTTTTTTTTTTTTTTTTTTTTTTTGTGTTTTTTTTTTTTTTCTCTTTGGTGGTAGTGTTTTTTAAAGTGCTTTCTAGTGTATGTTATTAAAAATAAAAAAAAAAAATTGAGCTTGACACAATCCCTTACATTTTCTAACTGTTATATCTACTCATAATTGTAAGCCTGATCTATATCATGGGCACCGAGTTAAGTCTCTATGTTGGCGGAATAACGTTATTCCTGGGTCTACTGTTTTTGGTTTTGGTAGAATTGGTGTTATATTGGGACAATTGATGTTTAAAATATTCATTTATGTTTGGGAATTTTTAAAATGAGTTTAGAAGGACTCGTTTTTTTTTGGATGATAATGTAAAATCACTTTTGGACTGTTATTATAGATATGCTCAGTGGGTGTCTACATACTGAATCAGTCTTCTCAACGGAGAAAGAGCAGATTTCAATTCTATCAAAATTAATTCTACGCAGAATGATTTTGAATAAAAAAGAAGCCCAAACAGAAGTACAGTTGGAATGAGTTTTATATGCAGCAATTGGGATTTGAATCAACCAAGTTGGCATTAATCTTGCATTCCATTTGACTTCAATTTTTCTTATTTTGTATGGCTTGTATAATTATAATGACAAAAGTAATTGACACAAGCGACATTAAGACATTGGGGCTTTCGCAAGTTATACGTATGTATGTATGTATGCTTACTCCTTTAGCATATGACTAAACAATGAAATTACTAGCATTAATTGTTGTTGTATAAATCGGGTATGTGAATTCCATGTCATGAACATTAAAACCTCCGTAGAATTGCCGAGGTAAGATGTTTTGCCAGCTTCTAACTTTCCCGTTTGGTAGTGATGATCTTTTCCCTCAATTTACATTTTTTATGCGTCCAATCTGCATTCTTTTACACTCTGATGGTTGGTTTTTTGTTTTCATAGTGTTAGATAAGGAAGTGACATGTTTTATTGACTTGCAGGAATATCACGTGAGTGACAAGCAGGAGAAAACAGCTGTAGTTGAAAAACCTGTTGAAGTGAAAGAAGTTGAAAGCCCACAGGAGGCTGCTTCTGTGGAAGCTGTTGTTGAGAAAATTGTGGAAGAAACAACTCCTGTTGCCCCTGCAGTGGCTCAGGAGAGCAGTGAAGTAAGCCCTCCTCCTGCTGAAGAAAGCACTGAAGGGCAAAGTAGTGGAAATGTTGAGGATAACTCGGGCAATGAAGAGGCTGCTGAAGAGACCCCTGAAATCAAGGTGACATTTACTTGAATCACTTTTATAGAACTGGCACACAAGTTCGTGATAAGCAAGGTTGGCACTCCTTCAATGTTTTAATATTTGTGCTATTATTTTCCAGCTTGAAACTGCTCCAGCAGATTTCCGTTTCCCAACTACAAATCAAACCAGGCATTGCTTTACCCGATACATTGAATATCATCGGTGAGTTATATATGGTTGGCTTTTATTTCTACTGAGCTCATTGTTCACGTTTCACAAACACTGCTGTTACTTTATTTTAATATACCAAATTCTTGTGCAGATGTGTAGCTGCAAAGGGTGAAGGTGCATCAGAATGTGACAAGTTTGCTAAGTATTATCGATCTCTTTGCCCTGGTGAATGGGTATGTATTTTACCATTGAACATTGTTTATTATCTGCAAAGTGCTAGGGTTTTTTGGTCCAACGAGATTTATTTCCTGACATATCCTTTCATTAACATAAAATTTCTATCTGTTTATGGTCTTATAATATTGTTTTTGCATGGAAATGTGGTTACAATTTTACTAGTAATATAATTTTTTATAAAGAATTTCGTCTTGTATTCTACAATTTAGCATCACTTTTGTTTTCCGTGCAATTCTCAAGTTTTTTACTGAATGCTAAATTGAAAAAAGTATTGAAAGATGAAGTTGATATCTATGAAAAATGACTAAAATAATAACTTAGTTATTAAATATGTAAGGATGCTTTATAGAGTGGAAGACTTCCTTGTTTCTTTGTATAAAGAGATTAGAGGGAGTTCTTAAGATGTGGTTAATGTTCCTGTGTATTGATAGATGCATGATTCTTTGCCCCTCAGTTTTAATTTCTAGATGTTAAATTGATTTCTGTCTGCTCATCTCATCTCTCTGCAATCTTTAATACGTTATTATTCCTTCATCCCTTTAATTCTTCTGGCTTCTTAACCTTTTGAGTTCATTCTGAGAACTTGGAGATGTACAGTATTCCTTCTCAATAAACCATGCTTTAGTTACCTGCTAATGTTCTTCATATGAAGATCTTCATTTTTTGAAAATGATTAGAATCAATTTTGTTGTTTACCATGATTAGCGTCTCCTTGAATAGAAAAGTCACACTTGATGTAAAGCAATGACAAGAGAATAAAATGTAGTGTAGATGAGTGTGCTTCGGATGAGTGGAAATCCTTGACAAGATAGGAGAGAGAATGAATGTGTTGAAAAGTGTAGTGTACGAAATACATTAAAATCTTTACTTAGGTGGTTCCGGCATTTGCGAAGACCTATTCTGGCTCTAATAAGGGGACTAATCACATGCTAGATAACCCTATAGCTAAAGATGGTGGGAAAAACATCATGTCATCATTTTGTCCATATAGTTGACCTCACTTTGTAGTAGGGATGGCAATATGAGATGGCCAGTCTCGCATTTGGTTTGCAGAAAACGGCCCAGGGTGAACCGAGCCACGTAAGAATCACAAGATAGTTTTGTTGGCCCGTACCACATAATCGGATCTTTAACCATCCCATATAAGCAAAATTGACTAGGGCCAACCTCGATGGAGTGTTTGTTTAAATAAATTGTATTATATTCAATGTTATTGAGATTGCGAATAAACTTGTAAACTTGCACTATCCCACAAGTACAAAGGAGGCTGTGAGCTAACACGGATGCCGGTTTGGGCAAGAAGGTGCAAATTATAGTGACATCTTGTTGCTCCTTGAATCAAGGGATTGTGTGCCACGTTGATTATTCCCAGCTAGGGTTTGATGACCCATTTGTTAGATAAAACATGACCCAATCCCACTCAAAAATAAAGCCCAACACTTGTGTTGCATGACCCTTTTGTTCCGCTAGGGTTCCCATATGTTTGGAAATCAAAAACAAAGGAGACTTACATGACGACGCGAGCACTTGTTGATGTTGACCTTGATGTTATCGCTGGTATAGAACAACCATCACTGCAATTGTGGACAACCATAAAAGCACCCACGCAACTCCCCTTTGCCGCTAGCTTCATCGTTGTTGGCATTGCAACACTCACGATCCTCATCGCTGAGGCTGCCTTTACAGTGCCTTGCTCTATGTTCCAATAACTCTACTATTATGCTCTCGCTTTGCTTCTGCTCTCTTTTGTTCTTCTGCCGTTTTGCTCACCGTGTCTTTCCTTCAATTCGATAAAGATCATATGACCAAATTTTAATTGTGATTTAGATCTTACTACATAAGACTTGAGTTACTTTTATCATCTATATTATTTTTAAGGCGTGCACATGTTTATGATTTTAATTTTGTGTAATCGTAATTCTTATGCGTCTGAGTTATGATTACGATTTGGCATCCCTTTTCTGATCCTCTTATATGCTGTCGAGTTTGACTATCCTGTAGTCAAAATCTAAAATAATTTAAGTAAAAATGGAAGCTACATGTGTAGAAGACAACTTCTGATATTCCCAGACATTATTTCCCAATCTGCTCATGGGAATTGAAATGTAAAAGAAAATGATAAAAGTGGAAGTTACAACTTCCCTATGGATCACAATACGCAGGAATACTTTTTAAATGATTTTAATAAACATGGAAATGTCACATTCTGATGAATATATATTTTATCACATACTCCAAGTTTCACATTTATAACCTAAGAGTTACTTGGCCTCAGTTCAAAGTTATCATGGGTAATATTTAGTATTTTTATTTTCAATAGCAGTTGCCCCCCGGTCAAATACACATAAAAGTTTGATTTCTTTTTCATTTCTTTTCTTTTTTACTAATGGTTTGCTTAGACATTTAACAAAAACTGTTTAGTAGTTTATTTTTTCCTGCTACTGCTAATCTTGAAATTGTGGATGTGTGCTAACAACCTGTGTTCATAACTTTGTCTATGCATCAGGTTGACAGATGGAATGAACAAAGGGAGAATGGAACATTCCCAGGCCCGCTGTAGGGGGTGCATATTGAAATGGCTGCTCAATTCGTTGTGCAGTATATTTGAAATTGTTAGACATAAACTCCCATACATTTGGGGAATTAATAAGAAATTTTGTATGCATGTTTGAACTAAGCTCGAGTTATACTATTTTCAGGAAGAGCTCCTGGAGAAATGTCCAGAGATAAATTTTACAATTTTAATTGGATTATCAGTACTGTAGTCTTCGATCAATTTCATCCCCTTCTATTGAAGTAAATAATTTCATCCCCTTCTATGAAAAAAAAAACGTTTATTTTGACATTTTTCTCGGTTGTAACAATCATGAGAAAAATATATTTGAGAGAAAAGGTAGGGAAAGGGAGTGATGAATAGTTTGCCCAATAGAACAAGAAATATCAGGTTTTGCAACGTTAGAGGGGGAATTGCTTTCGCATTTTAATTGTTCATTTCTCTTTACACTTTCCCTGCTGACCAATATAGCGGACATGGATGAGTTCATCACCAGTGGAGTTAAAAATAAGGTCGTCTAATCCAGCTCACTTTTTGTTAGCAGTTAGTCAGATGTAATTTGATTTGATTTATGGGATAAATATGTTTTTGGTCTCTCAAGTTTCAGCGAAATTTGAAATTAGTTCCTCATCAAAACTTTTGACCAATTTAGTTCTTCATTTTTTAAAATGCGTGAATTTAGTCCTTTAAACCAAATTTTGTTAAGTTTATCTGATGTTTTAAGCGCATTTTATGATAGTATTTAAATTATTTACACTGTTTGACACATTTTTGCTTAGATGTTAACTTAAATACTATCATGAAATGTGCTTGAAACGACAAATAAACTTAACAAAATTTGGTTTAAAGGATTAAATTCACGCATTTTGAAAGATGAAGGACTAAATTGGTATAAAATTTTGATGAGGGACTAATTCCAAAATTCACTGAAATTTGAGGGATCAAAAACATATTTAACCCTTGATTTATTATGTAATTTGATTTGATTTATTATACGTTGGGGCATTGCGTGTGTTGGTTCAAGAATTTATTTTTTAATTTATTTTATAAATTTATTAGAGTATAACTAAAATGCAAGAATTTTATTTTTATTTTTATTAGTAGTGTAATGTTATTTTAAAGATAGTCATTGAGAATTAGAGTGTCAATTTTCACATATAGACAATCAAATAAATAAAACATTTAAACTATTTAAGTATTATTGAATAAAATTTTATTTTTTAAGAGAAAATTATTAATTTATATAATTAAAAGTAATAAATTATTATAATAAAAAATCCTGATAAAGAGTTTTTGGTGGATTACGATCAACTAGCTGGAATAACTTATATTTGAAAAAATTAATTTTTTCTTCAACCGAACCTCATTCTGAGTCTTGCTCTCAAAATTAAATCTATTTTGATATATAAGGAATGAGATGTGATATATATATATATATATATATATATATATATATATATATATATATATATATATATATATATATATATATATAT
>Ga0214542_1002984_pt1 | contig 34910 bp, 16 predicted proteins | sample CNSS1metaG_FD_160096 | JGI IMG/M metagenome (GOLD analysis project Ga0214542, IMG submission 160096) | Root nodule microbial communities from cowpea collected in UCLA plant growth center, Los Angeles, California, USA - CNSS1 | ecosystem: Host-associated > Plants > Roots > Nodule | place: USA...
ATTATTGAACTCAATAATAATTGAATCAATACTAAAATTTTTAGTTATATTTTGTTTTTAATGTAAATAATCATATTGTCAGCAAAAAAATTCATCTTCCGTTTTATTTTGCAATCTTATTTTAATAATTTTGATTGTAGAAAAAAATACTGAAAGATAATTTATCATAATCTAAATAAAAATTGCGATACGTAATTAATAAAAGAAAAATATATGATAATCAATTCACAATTAAAAACCAGTTATTAAAAAACACTTAGTGAATTGCTTTTTCTTCAATATTTATAAAAATAAATATACCAAATGCTCGTGAGATAAAAAATAATATTAATTATTAAACTAATATTTCACTATCAATTAAGAAAAAAAGAATTACTTTTTTCTTCAATAATAGAAGAAAGCATAAAAAAATGAGAGCACAAAATAATGAATTTGTGTTCAACTTTCTTTTTTTTCTTCATAAACAAAACAAAACAAAACAAGTAAAAGTTTAAAGTGGATACAATATGTGAGAAACTCAAAAAAGAGTGAGAGAGAAAATAAAAAATATCTTAATAAATTTATTTGTTTTTTATTAAATTTAATTTTATGTTTTATTATTTATTAGCATTAAATGTTATATTTTATAAAATTAATAAAAAGATACCTATTTTAATTCTTATCAATTTCCAATATATACTTTTATTATTTAAAAAATTCCAAAAAATAAATTTTCTTATACATAATTTAAAAAATTAAAAATAAAACAATTTTCATATAAATAAATAAAAAAATTTCAAAAAAGTTGGGGGGGCCACGGCTCCCCCTGTCCCTTCGTTGGTGCGCCTATGTATCCCACTACAGCAACAAATCACCCAACAACCAGAACCCACTCCTCAACATCAAAACTCGACCTACGTCCGGAGGAGTGTCAACACTATAGCAAGAGGGTTTGTTGGAGGAGGAAACTCTAGGGAGCCCATAAACGATACAGAAGAAGCATCAACTTAGTAGGACAATATCCTCTAATGAACCTATCATCAATCCCCTTCACTAATGAGGATTTTTGCATTAATGACCTTGATCAAGACGATCCCTTAGTCATCACTACTACATTGCAAATTTGCAAGTTTACAAAATATTGATTAACTAGGGTCGCTCGACCGACGTGTTATTCTCGCACATTTTCAAGAATTAAAAAGGTTAAAATACCTTTTTGGTCCCAATTTTCGTCAAATTTTTTCAAATTAGTCATAATTTTGGTTTTGTGTTCAAATAGGTCCCAATTTTCGTCAATTTTATTCAATTGGGTCCTTTTTTGCTAACACCGTTTAAATCATTAACGGCCATGAACAGTGACGGCCACGTGTCACTTCGTGGTTTTTTTGAATTTTTTGAATTTTTTTTTGAATTTTTTCAAAAAATTTTTAAATTTGTTTTTAAATGTACATGTGTCAACCCAGGAGTGTGTCACGTGTCACTTCGTGGTTCTTTTGAATTTTTTTCAAATTTTTGAAATTTTTTTAATTTTTTTTTTAATTTTTTTAAAATGTCCACGTGTCAACCTAATAGTGTGCCACTTGTCAAAGTCAATGTTTTAAATTCAATTTGGTCCCTATATTTGTTATTTTTGTTCAATTAGGTCCCAATTTTTGTTAACATTAACCAATTTGGTCCCTCTCCAAATTAAAACCAAATTTAATTTTTATATTAAAATTCACATTTTTTATTAAATATTTTTATATAATATATTTAAATTCACATCATTATAACTTTGATATAAAAATTAAATTTGGTCACATATTCGATTGGGACCAAATTGGTTGATGTTAACAAAAATTGGGACCTAATTGAACAAAAATAACAAATATAGGGACCAAATTGAATATAGAATATTGACTTTGACACATGACACACTACTGGGTTGACAAGTGGACATTTAAAAAAAATTCAATAAAAAATTCAAAACAAATTCAAAAAAACCACGAAGTGACACGTGGCACACTCCTGGGTTGACACGTGTACATTTTAAAAAAATTAAAATAAAAATAAAAAAAAATTTAAAAAAACCACGAAGTGACACGTGGCAGTCACTGTTCATGGCCGTTAATGATTTAAACGGTGTTAGCAAAAAATGACCCAATTGAACAAAATTGACGAAAATTGGGACCTATTTGAACACAACCAAAATTATGACTTATTTGAAACAACTTGACGAAAGTTGGGACTAAAAAGGTATTTTAACCAATTAAAAATTATTTTTACTCTAGCTTATCCTTTCTCTTTGTGTCTGTTTTCTTCTTTGACTTTTTCCTTTTTGCAATAATCACCAAATCCTTGGTGTGAGTAGATGTGGAGACTCTTGGTGATCATGATGTTGGCGAGGAGGCTGCATGTAGTTAGACTTCCTAAATCCTTTATTGCTCATTGTTGAGCCTTTCTTCTTGTGTACTGTTATTTTGTAGTTTCTTACTCTATGAGAAAATTTCCAGTTTAATCTAATGTGTTTAGATTCTATTCATGGCATTGTGTTATGTCTTTGGGTTTCCATTCCAGTATAATTTGGGATAACTGTAAAAGGTTAATTCTAATATACTTTATGTCGGTGCTCTATTTTATACTATAAACATGTAACATTCTATTTATTAGAATTATTCTATTAAATTAGGATGTTACATTTATGGTATTAGACATCCCCTCCAACTTGATCTACCCTACCCGTAACCTCAGTTAGATTCATCAGGGAACAAGTGCATACAAAAGTGATGGCACACCTTTAGCCAAGGGGCCAATCACAAGAAGAATCACTAAGAAAATTCAAGAAGAGTTAACAATATTTAGTCAAGGTGGAGCTAAAGTCTTTTTCACCTGGGCCATCACGGAGCATTTTTAGACCTTGTAGTAAGGGTCATGTAGTGTAGGCTTTCCTTTGAAGGCCTTGTATTAAGGGCCAAGTAGTGTAGGGTTTTAAAAATAATCTTGCTTAAGTAGAGAGCATCATATGCGCCTAGCTTAAGCAATCCTTTGATGTTTAATTAAGTTAACCCTAGCTTAAGGTGGGGGATGTCCCATACATGCCACATGGCAAAACCTTTAATGGAGAGTTCTCTTACATAGGTAGTGGAATTGTGTCATTGTCCTATTGGAGAGGATTTTCATAAAGTAGCTTTATACATGACAACTCATAGTGGGTCGTTTTGTGAGAGTGAGGATTGCCATATGTCAAACTCTCTTTCACCAAGATAGCATTTTTAGGATTTTGGTCCATGTTAGCATTTTAGGGTTTGGACCATTTTGGAGACACCTTAATCTATAAAGAGAGGTATCTCCCCATGTATTTCTCACTTTGAGAATGATAATGTTATGTTGCCAAAATTATTTTTGGGCCATAGTTCTTCTCTTACTCACTTGCTAAATCATCCCAAGAGGTCCCTCTAGCATCCCTTTCTCTAGAGTTGGCCTAACCTTTCTTAGATCACCCAAACAACCTTCATCCCACCATTAAATCACCAAAATCGAGAGCTATTTTCTCTCAACACGACGAGCATCCACCATCCACCATAGTCACCATTTCAAGCTTTGGCCCAACCTAACTTGAGAAGGAGGATATCATTTGGTATCTAAGAGATTTGATTCTATAAGAGCTAAGTTTCTTGGTCCTCACCTATCTTATTGTTATTCTTTTTGTTCATCTGGCTTATATGGTATAGGGAGTATTCAGCTTCATCTAGCTTATACGGTACATTATTCAACCCCTAATTGTATATATTATTATAGATTATAGATCAAAATTATTCAAATTATTAAGGAAAGTAAAATTATTCTTATTTTTAATTATGTCCACCATGATAACTTTGTTCTTAAATTGTACATTTACACTTCTTTAAAAAAATGTATATCACACAGTATATAAATTCAATAATTTATTAAAATTATAAGTTTATTTTCCCAAAAAAAAAATGATACATATCTTATAACTTCAAAAATATTTCCCACGATTATTAGTTTTTACCTTATGTGTAAATTATTTTGTGTGTTTTTGTGATATATTATTTCCCAGGAACTTAATTCTGATTGGTTATCTAGTGAAGAATGTGACCAATTGAAGGTCGGAATTCGGCTCCCAGATTCAGTTCTAACCGAACCTGACCTAAAATAAAAGTGTGTTATCTCTATAAATATAATGTGCACAATGTGTTATGTGGAATATAAAATTGGAGCAGTGTTATATTAGAAAAAAAAAATGTTAAATGTTATGTTAGCATACAATATTGTGTGCTGGAGTAAAAAACATATTTTATTATTTTAATTATTAATAAATTAAGCATGTTTTATATTTCTATTTGTTTAATTTGAAAAATTACGCACACTTCCATTCATTACTCAACATTTTACTTTCTAATAACAACATATGGAGTGCGATGCTTTACTTGAGAAAGCTGTTTAAAGTAAAACAAATTATAAGATAATGTGTTCTTCTTCTTTTTTGAAAACAAAAATATACAATGTTGTTTACATGATTAATATCATAAAAATAATCAGTTTTTCAATGTTCTAATTCTAAAATATATGTTTTTTACATAATTCCCCTTTTAATTTGTAAAAGTAATATATAAGTAATTAATCCTTCTAAATTGTAAACTCTTAGCACAATTATAAAAATGATAACTAATTATGATGTTTCCATTATATAAAAAAAAATGGTAGAAATGAATTAAAAATTTGAGAAGTACTTGCCTCAAACAAAAATAGGAAATCAGTTAAGCAAATGCTCGCGATTGAAGACAAGAAAACATAACATAACTCAGACATGGTTGTGTTTTTAATTTTTTGGTTCCCCCACTAATTTCTTTTGTTATTCTTCCTTCCTATTATTAATGGATCCATCAATAAATAATGTTGGTGACAAATAGATACGTCAATAATTTGCGAAACGAACAGAGAGAAGAAGGAGAAAACAAGAAATGGAAGAAGATGTAATTGACATTACAGGTGTTTAAGATATAATAGGTATGGCAGAAGTTGGAAAACGCTTCCTAGAGTATCAACTTATTGTCGATAATCCCAATCCTGTGTGGAAAAGTGAAAACTTGTTACGATTTTATCTTCCACAATTTACCCTTCTATTTTTTTGCATGATCGCTCTTACCCGCATTATACACTACATCCTAAGACCTTTCAATCAACCACATTTCGTTGCTGAATTTCTTGTAAGTGCACTCATTTCTCTCTTTTAATTTTACAAATTTTTAAATAATGTTAATGTTTTCATGAAAAACCTTAAACTACCAACCACGATTCCTTTCATTCATGTTCTTTTATTTTACAATTGATTCTACACATGAAAATTCAGAAACAAAATTAAGATTATTTTGTTTCTTTCTTTCCAATACTTTCAATTGTGGGTACTACAAAATTTATCATCTTTATACTTGTTGGTAATTTAGGCAGGTTTACTGGTGTGTCCACAACTGGTGGCAGGAACAATAGCATTTACATTTGTGGCACCTCCAAAAGCACTTCTTGGTATAGAAACCATGGCACATCTCGGTCTCATCTACAATGTCTTCCTAACTGGCTTGGAGATGAACCTAGACGCTATCCTGCTAGCAAGTAGAAAGGCCACAACCATTGCCATGGCTAGCACCATCATTCCAATGTTGTTAGGAGCTGCATTATATTCTATGGCTCAATCTCTCTATAAGGGTCCTAACCTTGACATGTCACTTTACAACACAACCAGTGCATATTTATTCTGGGCTTTGGTTCTCAGTGTCACAAACTTCCCTGTCCTCGCTAACATTCTTGCTGATCTTAAGATCCTCTACACAGAGCTAGGTAGAGTGGCTGTAACTGCAGCCACAATAAGCGACTTCTACAATTGGGCAATGTTTGTGTTGCTCATCCCATTTGCATGTCGTACCGAAAGACCCTTTCTCTCAGTGATACTAACCATTTTCTTTGTGCTCTTCTGCTACTTGGTGTTGCGCCCATTCCTTACCAAGTTGTTGAATAAGAAAACAGAAAATAATGAGTGGGACAATTACAAGTTATCGTATGTTCTGGTTGGTGTTTTGGCTTGTGCACATGTCACTGAAATGCTTGGCACACATTCCATTGTTGGGGCGTTGGTGTATGGATTGATGCTTCCTCGTGGAAAATTTGCTGACATGTTGATGGAAAGGTCCGATGATCTTGTCTCCATGTACCTGGAACCGTTGTTCTTTGTTGGCTGTGGCATAAGATTCGACTTTTCTAGTTTTAAACTGCACAAAGTTGTTAACGTGATCATAATCATTGTCATGTCATGCTGCACTAAGATTGTGAGCACTGTAATAACTGCATGGTTCTATAGCATGCCTTTTCGAGACGGTGTGGCACTTGGTGCACTTTTGAACACCAAAGGCATCTTGCCATTGGTAATGCTAAACATTGCAATCGACAGACAGGTATTATTATTTGATTCACATAGCTTAACAAGCATTTGTCTATGTTCTTTCTCTCTCTCTCTCTATATATATATATACACACACACATTATTTTGAAGTGCATATTATTTTCAGATTTTGAGTAGGGATTTCTACACAGTCATGGTTGTGGCTAGTGTTGTGATGACTATACTAGTGACTCCTACCATCAACTTCATATACAAACCAAGAAAGCAGTTTAAGAAAAACAAACTGAGGACTGTGCAGAACTTGAAGGCTGATGCAGAGATCAGAATTATGGTGTGCGTCCACAACCCTCGCCATGCGACAGGAATGATGAGCATTCTTGAAGCATGCAGTTGCAGCAATGCGACCCATCTACGTGTGTTTGCTCTTCAACTCATTGAGATGAAAGGGCGTGGCACTGCCTTTCTGATAGACCAGGGCGGTGGTTCCCCGCAATCACAAGCAGACACTGAGAGCATCAGAGATATCTTCTCAGAGTTCAAACCAGAACGAGGGCTCATCAACGCTAGCGTGGAGACTCTCGCTGCAGTGTCCTCCTACGAGACCATTCACAAGGACATCCACCACATAGCTGACGAGAGACAAACGTCCTTGATTCTCCTTCCGTTCCACAAACACTCAAGCGCGGAGGGTGCCCTAGAGGAGACAAACCCTGTGTTCAGAGAGATAAACAGAAATGTGATGCGCTATGCACCATGTTCTGTGGGAATCTTGGTTGATCGTGGAAAGAGGTTACTGTCGGAGATGAACTTGCCTGTTGCCATATGCATTGTGTTCATTGGAGGGCCTGATGACCGTGAAGCCTTGGCTATTGCTTGGAGAATGGCGAGGCATAAAGGGATTCATCTCTCGATGGTGCATATTCTTCTGTTTGGAAAGGTTGCTGAAGTTGATACAAGTGCAACAATGAATGATGAAGGCAATGGGATATTGTCCCCTATGTTGGACTGTGCAAGGGAAAAGGAGTTGGATGAGGAGTATATGAGTTTGTTCAGACTCATGGCAGTGAACAATGAACATTCCGTAACTTATTCGGAGAAGGAAGTGCACACTGCTGATGATATTCCTTTGGTTCTGGATGAATTGGAAAGAGAGGGCTATGATTTGTATGTTCTAGGGCATGGAAAAAGAAGGAACTCTACGGTGCTGTCAAAATTGTTGGAATGGACGGATTGTCCTGAACTTGGGGTTATGGGGGACATGCTGGCATCGAATAGTTTTGGTTCATGCTCTTCGGTGCTTGTGGTGCAACAATATGGGTTTGGAGGGATGCACTTGAGGGCTATTAACCAGACCACATGTGAAAGCAATGAGGACGACATTGAAGCAATTTTTAAGGTCAAGAGCATCAAATATATTTGGTGAAGTAAGATTTCATGGATATGGGTTTTGAAATCAAACAGAATGGACAGTAAGTGATTAAGGAAACTGCAAAGAGAGGGTCATGCAGCATGAGCTAAGCAAGAAATTAAGCTGAAACTTCAAATATATATGCAGGTGGCTGGATGCCCCATATTCATGTCAATTCACTAAACAATTATCTTGTGGAGAAATGTGTGGATAGTTTGTACTTCTAGTTGTAAACATAGAAATTTCTAGAACTATGGCACATCACTTTTAACTCATTTCATGCCATAAGAATGGCAAAATCTTTTAAAACAGATGTAAATTAGTTATACTTTTGGGTAACATTTAGTGATTTGTTCTTTAATATTTTTACTATTATTTTATAACTAACATTTAAGTTTTATTTTTATAAGAACTTAAAGAGAGTGCTTAGTAAAGTGATAGATAAGTAGCTTGTATGTTTAAGGGACATAAAAAAAAAAAAAACTTTTAGAACATAAGGAAAGAGGTATGGTGAGTTTGAAGGAGAAAATGAAATCTCTTATGAGGGACCTAAAGGTTTGGAATTTAAGAGGAAAATGAGCTAAATGAAACAAGCAGTAGAGAAAAAAAAAAATTTGGTGAATTTAAGAGGATAAGTTTCAAAGAAAAATCTCTATACTTAAACAAGAAGTGATCTAAAGATAAAGTATTTTCACCCAATCATAAACAGGAGGAGAAGTTCGAAACAAGATTGTTGGTGTCAATATACCAGAAGTATGAAATGAGGACCTACAAGTAAAGGAGGAGGTCAAAGTTTTTTATGAGAATACTGAAGGAGGAGAATGACCTTGAACTTACACTAGACAATATAGAGTTTCTAACAATAACACACGAGAACAATATGAATCTAATACGATAGTTTTCAGAAGAAGAGGTTAAGGAAGTAGTGTAGAATTTTGATAGCAACAAAAGTCTAGGTCTAGATTTAACTTTAGGTTTATAAAAGATTTTTGGGACACGATGAAAGATGAAATGCTAAGTGTGACAAATACCTTCCACAGCAAAGGTAATCGACCAAATGGAAGTAACACATAATTCATAATATGTATTTATTTTTATCAACAATAAAAATTATGAATTGAAAAGGGGACAATAGGATTGCCCAACCCTTATAAAAAAAAAGAAAAGGAAAAAAAAAAAGAAAAAGAAGAAGATACTAGTATATACAACAAGAGAGTCAAAACAACACTCGTAAAACAAACACAAAAGAAAGGATAAAGGTCTACACCCAACAAAAAATTAACAACCGCAAACCCAATTAGAACAAACTTCTCAACAGAATAACGAGGGTTTTCATATCAAAGTTTCCACAATATTGACCTTCGAGGCTAAAAACTTAAGAACATGTTTGTTGGCATCTGCATCCTAAACGTGAGATTTATAATTGTCATGTGTTTTGTTGTACTGTGATGCATTAGGTTCTTCATCATTACAATAGTTGATTTATTGTCATAGTTGATTGTAGTAGGTTCACTTTCTTTTCCTCCCATATCTTTGAGTATCTTTCGAAGCCATATACCTTGACTCATTGCTTCAAAAACAACCATGTATTATGCTTCGACTGTTGATTGTGCAACTATGACTTGCTTCTTTGACGCCCAAGAGAACATTCACGATCCAAGTGAGAAAGCATAGCTTGAGGTGATCTTCATGTCATCTACCGTGATTGCCCAATCACTATCCATATAATCAAGCAACCTTGAATTGCCTATTCGTTTATATCATATGTCGTACTCTTTTGTCCCTTGTCGATATCTTAAAATTCTTTTGCCTATGCCAAGATGTATTTGTAAGTAATGAAATTGTTGGTTTAGCCAAGAAGGGGGGGGGGGGGGGGGTTAAATTGGCTTTATAAAACTTTTTCAAAACTTAAGAACCCTTTTCTTTGAATCAGATCGACCACGATATCAGAAAACAAAAGTTGCAGGACAGTACACTTTCAAATGATTAAAATAAAAACAATAGGTTAATCTGTTCATAACTATGAATCAACATATTAAAATATGAAAACAATCAGCTAAAATTATGGAAAATTATGCAGAAATGCGAAATGCATGAAACTCACTCAAATAACATGCACTTTTTTTTATCAAGATTCGTTCTAATCAATATATCTAACTTGATTACACTACTAGGAAACGTAAAGACACATGCAAATTTAACAAAGATTGATTTGCTTGGTTTTCTTGAGATTTAAGTGATGAGCAAGATGAGAGAAAGAATATCACATCTAGTTTACCAAGACAACTTGAACCTGGTTCTCCACTATTATCAAAAGTTTTACGAAAATCACACAAGATTACACTTTTTAATAAAGCACACACACACACACACACACAAATATTTTTGAATCCCAGAAAAATCTTATCCCCAACACTGTAAGAATCCCACTTACATACTTGGAATAACGCCAAGAACACTATAGAGGTACAAGTACAACAAAACTTAATGGAGGCTCTCCCCAGCCAACCAAACACGTGTTCTTCAAGCTTCAACCAAGCCAAAAAGCCTCCAAGATCAACCAAGATCGTTAATCTCCAGTTTCAACTGTGTGATTTATATATATATATATATATATATATATATATATATATATATATATATATATAGAGAGAGAGAGAGAGAGAGAGAGAGGGAGGGAGGGAGAGATGGGGAGTTTTCCATAAGTGTATGATTGTTTTTCGCGCTCAAAAACTCAAAATTGTGACTCATCTCTCTGAAAAAACAACTTATATAGCTTGGTCGTTAGTGAATTCAACAAGTTGATTTGTTTGTACCATATGTTGATTTCACTTGACTTAAGTGAAATCAGTCGTTTGAAAAACAATTGAACTGATTGAATACATTCATATAAAAACTATATGCAGCAAGCCTTTTAACTTATTAAAAATCATTTTAACATATTGAAAAAGGCACACCAAGACTAAAAGGACATCTAACCTATGGCATATAGTCTACGACAATATATAAACTTCATAATCTTCACTTCATTTCCAGATTTAGGAAACAAGAAACTTGATCATCAATGCATCTTCATGAATTCTTCATCAACCTCTTATGATCCTTGCACCAAGGTCACTTATGCTAATAGTATTTTACTTGGGTTGTGCATGAATCTTGATAAAAGACTTATACCGAACATGATGTCTGGTTATGTAGTTGTCAAATAAAGTAGACTTCCAACTAGACTCATGTATCGAGATGCATTAGCTTCTAGTGCTCCATCTACCTTTTGTAGTTTCTCATTTGTCACTAGTGGTGTGCTTACAGGTTTGCATCCGTATATCTTAAATTTCTTCCGTGAATCTTCTATATATTTCTTTTGTGAGATGAATGTGCCATTATTTCTTTGACTTACCTATATACCTAGGAAATAACTCATCAAGCTGAGATCAGACATTTCAAAGTTCTTCATCATATCTTCTTTAAACTCCATCAACATCTTTGTGTTGGTTCTAGTGTAAATAAGGGCATCTACATATAGAGAGAGTAAGAGAGTATGTTAACCATAGGTCTTGATGTCTAGTATAGGCTCACTATTGCTCCTCCTAAATCCTTGACCGATGAAATATTGGTTGATTCTCTTGTACAAAGCACAATGAGCTTATTTCAGGCCATATAAATCCTTCTTCAATTTCAACAGTTTGCCAACTTGGCCCCTAATCACAAATCCTAGTGGTTGCTTTATATGGATCTTTTCTTTAATGACACCATTGAGGAATGTAAACTTGATGTCTAATTGGTATATGTTCCATCCTTTTTGTGTTGCAAGTGCTATTAGAGCTCTTATTGTGTTTAGTCGTGCGACTAGACTAAATGTCTCATTGTAGTCTACTCTTGATCGTTGTGAATAACCCTTAGCTACCAACCTTGCCTTGTATTTTTGTATAGTGGATTCAGGTGAAGAATCTTCTTCTTCTGGTTGTTGTTGTGGAGGTGGAGAAAGCGTACTTGAATCTTCCGCCTCTTGAGTTTTTTCTTGAGATTGTTGCACTGGAACTAAAATCTTGCCTTTAACAACATTTTCTTTTTCCCAATTCCAATAAGCATTTTCATCAACCTCAACATCTCGACTAACGATGAGTCTTTTTTTTGTAGGTTGTAGACTCGATAGCCTTTTTGACTGTGTGCTATATCCCAGTAATATTCATTGTATTGTCTTATCTTCAAGCTTGTGCCTCCTTTGATCAAGAATATGTATGTAGCAGATAGATCCAAATACTCGTAGGTGTTTAGCTGATGGATTTCTTCCACTCCAAGCTTCAATAGGAGTGTTGTCTTGGACTGTCTTAGTTGGACATCTATTTACAATATAAACTGTAGTGTTAGGCATACTTTTCTCTTTTAGCATTGATTTTTCCATCTCAATTATTATGCAATTCTTTCTCTCTGACACACCATTTTGTTATGAAGTATATATGACTGTAAGTTGTTGCTCTATGCCTTCATCTTTGCAGAATTTGTCAAACTTGTGAGATGTGTACTCTTTACCACGATCACAAGTACTTTTATCCGTTTTCCACTTTGCTTCTTGATAAGGTCCTTGAATTTCTTGAATATTCTAAAGACTTCTAACTTTGTCTTTAAGAAATAGACTAATGTCATTCTAGAGAAGTCATCAATGAAGAGGATGAAATATCTGTTGTTGTGATGTGAAGGCCTCCTCATTGGTCCACAAACATTAGTATGGATCAACTCAAGTAAGTCTTTTGCTCTCCATGCTTTCCTGTTGAGAATGGTAATCAGTGTTGTTTGTCGAGGAGACATCCTTCACATGATTCATTATTCTCCTTTAAGCATAGAATATCTCTTATCATGTTTTTTTTATCTAAAAGCTTTAAGGCATGTGTGTTGAAATTGCCAAATCTATTATGCCAAAGCCATGACTCATCAACTTCTACCTTCATGGCAATATTAGTTATAGGTTTAAAGCTTATATTATATTTCCCTTCTCTATTTTTACATGAAATATTTCTAACCTTCTATTATTATACTAACATTGTCCAAATTTCTTGTAGTATTGACATTGTCTTTTTCCAAGTGTCTTGTCTTTTTCCACATGGCACATGAAGGATATTTTACTTAATGGGTCATAGAAATGCTTTTAGAATTTTCTTTATTTGTAGAAATTTCTCCATCACTTTTACTTTCTTCATATTGTTTATTCTAAGGCCATAATTTTAGTTTTGATTGAAAGACATTTTTGACCGAGTCTTCTTCACACCTTTTCAATCTTTGTTCATAAGCTACAAGCAAGTCTATTAGTTGTGTTACTGACAATATAGCCAAATCTTTTATTTTTTTTTCGATCGCACCTTTTATTTTCTTCATATTCTTTATTCTGAGACCGTAATTTTAGTTTTGATTGAAAGACATTTTCAACCGAGTCTTCTTCACATATTTTCAATCTTTGTTCATAAGCTTCAAGAGAGTCCATTAGTTGTGTTACTAACAATATAGCCAAATCTTTTATTTTTTCAATCGTAGTTGCGATTGCATCCTTTTTTTGGGGAATAGATATTAAAATTTTCTCAACAATTTTTTTGTCAAGAATATTTTACTCATAGGCTCTCATTTGACTAACTACTTCTTGTATTCTAGAATAGGTCTTTAATGTTCCATATACTTTCATTCTTATTAATTCAAACTCTTTTCTTAGAGAATGAAGTTTAACATTTTATACCTCATCTCTTCCTTGAAACTTCTCCTAGATTGTATTCTAGGCTTACTTTGCACTTGTGGCACCTATTATTCTTGGAAAGATTGTGCCATCAACTTCTTGTTGAAGAGTAAATAAAGCCCTCAAATCCTTCTTCTTGTTTTCCTTCAACTCCTTCTTCTGAGTTGTAATAAGAGTGAAAATGTCTTTTGGAATAGTGAATCCCTATTTTTGGTGCTACTCTTCAAGGCTATGTTTTTCACCTTTTTCTCACTTATTCTTGCTCATTTAACCTATGCATCCCAATTTTGTCCTCCCTTAGCTTATCAAACAAAGCAGTTATGGTCATAATGGATAGAGCCCTTTGATTTTGAGATGGTAGTTACCTTGGATTGCCAACTTCTATCAAGACACTTTAGTTCTTCTTTATCAAACTATTTTCCTAAGCTTGTAAGGTGGTTGCCAATATGTGTGAATCATTTTTGCACTTCATTAATTAATTCTCCTTGTTGCATCTTGAACCACTCATATTCTATTATCAAAGCATGCTTCCTTGCTTTTTTCACATAATTTGTTCCCTCATGAGTGACTTCAAGCACATCACACATGTCTTTTGTATTGCATTGAGACACTCTGAAGAACTTACACATATTCAATGAAGAGGTGTCAACCTACTTGTTATTAACAACATGTTTAGGAGTGTATGGTCCATCCATATTTGCATCCCAAATGCCTTTGTCAATTGATTCATTAAAATTTTCATGTGAATTTTCCAAAATTGGTAATTAACACCACTAAACTTAGGTGGTCTATGTATAGAGGCACCTTCTACAAAAGGAAACTTGTTTTCAGCCATTTCAAAACAATTTTAGGATCAACTTGAATAATTTTCAAGAACCTTGCTCTAGCACTAAAAAAATAATTGTTTTTAATGGGGGTTATATTTGGCGTTTCTGGGGGTTTTAACCCCCCACTAATGGCTTTACCAAGGGTTTGTAATTCCCTTAGAAGGGCTAGCGTGGCTAACAAATTATTTGGGATTTTTAGCAACCCTTGGTAAAGCATAAATTACCTGAGGTATTTGAACCCGCGCTACTACCTGAGTTTTTTCTTAAACCCCCGCTATTGCCTGAGGTTTTTCTGATACCTCTACTATTGCCTAGGGTTTTCCAAAACCTTCACTACTGCCTGAGGTATTAAATAACAATATTTCATAGCAATAGGTATTCCAATTCTACCATTGATCAATTCCATCGTCTTCATAAGTAAATGTTAGTTCTCCAAATTATCCCCACCTCAAGAGAACTAGACAAATGAGTTAATTTCTTAATCTTTTGGATGTTAGCTAGTAAAGTATTTGGGGGCTTCTACACCTAAATCACCACTAGCAAAAACTTAGACACAACATTATAATAACGAGTTGTCACTTCCTTGCTTTTCATATGCAAAATCAGTAAAAAGTTATACCTTTAAATAATATAATTATAGATGTATACATATAGTATTTCACATTCTACATGTTTACTTTTTACCTCTAATATTTAAGTCTTATTTCTTTGTCATATATGTACATCATCAAAATTATTTGTAAGTATATATGAAACATTAAAATGATTACTCGATATATTTATATTTAATAAGCAAGATTAAATGTCTTAGCCAAGCAATAAGATCAAGAGAAAAGGACGTTATGCAATAAAAGTGATTTTTCCTCCTGTTACCAAGTGTTAGACAATAGTAGTGTTTCATAAAAAAAAATACAAATATCTATAGTATAAATAATGGAGGGTATAACAACATACTAAACTATGACGTGTTATGTTTGCACAGGAATCTCAATCTATTCCCTTTCTCCTTTGAAATTCCATAATTAATATTGATTTCTCATTAAATTAGAGTATGAATATCAAAGTATTCTCTAAGAAGCACTTACATGTATAAATGGCAAATGGATTTTCACTGGACAGTTAGTTTTTCATAATTATAATCCAGTGTTGTAATTGTTAATAAGTATTCAATATACTTCACGGAACTTTTCTTCTTTTGGGTTCCGTGTTTCTGATTTTAGTTCTTCTAGTAAAAAAAATTCCTAAAACTAGCAATTATCATATCATAGAGATGTTAAATGAAAGATATTTAATAGGGCAACTTAACATACTAAATACTCAAACAAGTATCAAAGTTGTAAGACCCGGGGAATTTAAATAATTAAATAAATAATTATTTATTAAAGGCGGGTAGTGGGAGCTTTTATGACATTTAATTCCAATTGGTATGATGTAGAAAAGTACTAGCTCAAATGGTTGAGAGTGCTTGATTGCGTTGAAAGCTCTTGGGTTTGAGTCCTAAGTATGTCAAATTGTGCTATTTTTTTATTATATAATTTTAGGAAAATGTTAGAATGCGACGAGTGGTAATATAATCCTATATGTATAGGGATTATCACTAAATAGGAATTGGTTGAATGGTGGTGCATTAGATTTGGTAATAGCATGGTTGTGCGTTGAAGCTTGGTAGACCCAAAGTAAACTTTCTTTTTATGCCAAATTCTTTTTTGCCGGAAGGTGAATGATTTGATAAAATCTAATAGGCATAAAGGACAGCCAAATGGGGGCTAGAAACCATCATGAAATAGCCATTGAATGGCAATTATACTCAACTTTATTGTCATTTTCGTTTCCTACAATTAATCACCATTAAGGGATGGTAAATGGGTCTATTGTGAGGGAGAGAGCATAATTTTTGGGCTGCCATCAGTGTGCATTATGAGAAAAAGGTATTCTACATAGAAAACAGAGGAGGGAGTGAGAAGAAGGGTAGAATTGTGGAAGAACAAAGGGGACTAGTGTGGATCAAGGGAGAACTCAAGGTTTTTGCAAATTGAGCAAGGAATCCAGGTTAGGGGAGTTCCACTTCGTGTTTTGATTTTAATCGTATGAATATGTATTGTATGGAATGCTTGAAGTGTATGTCCTTGCCATTCTCGAGTTCTTTTTGCGTTTCTGAATTTTTCCAGAAACCGCCTGGCGGCAGATGAACTGCCACCAAGCGACGCATGTGTCTAACCCAGTTTTCTGGGATTTCCTATGAACCGCCTAGTGACTGCATGTGACCCACCAAGCAACACATATTATTTTATGCAGTTTTTGGTTTGCGATGATTTCTACTATAATTGAGATGCTTGAGTTGATACATCATGTGCGCGTGTGTGAATTTGATTATGGATAATTGCTTGCAAGTAAGATTCTCATTGATATGATATGTATTTTTGCATGAATTTGGGATTAGGGTTCATGTTGGCATGGAAAATGAGGAGATATGATTTTATGTTTATGATGTGAGTGTGGTTCCATGAAAATGATATTAATTTCAGTAAGCACAAATTTTATAAGTTTAATTGAACACAAAAGGGGTGCCAAATTACATGACATAATTGAGGATTGGGGGATTTGGCGTTCATATCGGTGCAAGAAAAATCTAGGCAAAACCTGGAAATGTATGCATCGCTTGGCGGCACATGAACTGCCGCTAGGCGACACATTAGACAACATGATGTTTTGAATTTTTATCTGTGGTTCGCGTTCTAGGGGAGTTTATCTAGTAGTTGGTGTCTAATATAGATAATTAAGAATAAGGTATAGGAATAACGTACTTACAAATAATAGGATTGTGTCTATGCATAATTGTGGGATGAATGTAATCAAAGAGTGTGAAGGTAAGCTTGCATGAAGTGAAATGTGCATAAGGTTTGTTATGGAACTTTGTTATAACGTACTGAAGTGAATGTGGGATGAAATTCATTGTGGTATGTTTTATTTGGTAAAAGTATGGGGACTATATTTTTAGAAGGTATAAAAGATGGGTTGAGTTCAACTTGTGTATTCATGATGTGTATGTTAAATTCCAATCCAAACATGTGATTATGTATGATTTGTAATTGTGCCATGGTTATTGGTGTTGCGTGTTTGAGGTTCGAGAGAACATATCTAAAGATGCCATAAACCAGTAGCATTGCACTACTGGTATAGCGCCTGGTGACGTGGGACGAGCCACCAGACGATAGAAACCAAAATAGTGGCAGTGGCCACTAGATTCGCGTAGCGCCTGGCGGCTGGGGAGGTTCTGCCAGGCGGAGTTGGCTAATAAAGGCACTGGGGGGGAAGGCTTGTCACCTGGCGACGGGAGAAGACCTCCAGGTGGTCTGGAACCAAGTTCCGCCTAGCGATGCAAGAGGTGCGCCAAGCAATTTTGGGTGCAAAGTTGGATCGCGAGGAGGATTCCTACATAGCTTTGCATGGAGGTCATGATGCGATGCTTTGCGTGGGACCTAGTTACGAGTGTGACTTGTATTGGGGTAACATGTGGCCACTCGAAGTTGTAGCCTGATGGTTTTGGAAGTCCAGTGGAGTGTGCGAGATCATGGCTCGTATGGATGGATTCTGGAAGATTGCCCTCTTTAGTGTAACTGATTGAGTTGGTAGTCTTGGGACAAATACAGATGCGGTTCGTATTGGGGAATTTTACTTGGTGTCGCGGATCGTGGTCATGGCAATTTTATTCCCGCATGTGGACTATTAGGTGGTGGTCTGTAATCAGAGGGGCGAGCAGACACTCGTGCAACAAAGATCAATCAGTGTACTTATCAAAGGACGTAGAATCAAGAGGCGTCCAAAAGAAGGTTTGGAAGCGAGGATTGAGTAGTGGGGGTGCTAACATGAGTCATGGTTTTAAATGTTTTACTATTGCATGTATTAATTTTTATTGTAATTGAGCTCACCCTATATGTGTGTGTTTGGTGATGATCATGTAACTCGTTAGATGGGAGCAGATGTTGATGCAGGTGAGCAAGTGGAGGCTTAGACGTAGAGTGGGGCCAATCGGGGATTTTTACTTAATAATGTTTAGGGGATATTTTATAATGGGTTTTATGAACCATTTATATTTGTAATAATTGAATGCTGTATGGATTTGAAAATTGGCGCGTTGAAATAAAGTTTTAAATTTCTCGCGTTTTTGGGAAAGTATTTATTAATAAATGCGATTTTATTATTATTTTCTTATTTTAATCTGTAAATAAGTAATTTCCGGCTAGGACATTACAAAAGTTACATAAATAAATTAAAAAAACAAGCTATAGGATCTTTTGTGACAAGATAGTATACAAAATCAAAGCTTCACCTATATAAAAGTAGCAGTTTGGTAAAGTGGGGGGGGGGCTAATTGCTCTAAAAGGATCAAACTTGTTCTCAAAATTCATCACTATTGTAGCGATACTAGGCTCCCCTAAATCTGCTTCTTCAAGCAGAAAAAAGTTAGCATTTATACATAAACATATAAACCATATGTGTGTGTGTGCGTGTGCGTGTGTGCGTGCGTGTGTGTGTGTTACTCTAAGGAGGAATAAAATACATTACCACATTGTGACAAGGCAACTTGGTAGAGTTATTTAGCCTGAAATTTTTAGAAAGGAAGAAAACTAACTTAATAAGTATTGTGATACTTGGTAAAAAATGAGAAAGTCCTAATATAATAGTTCTATTATTGGCCTAAAGCTTGTTAAAATAGCGCTAAAAAAGTCTTCTAGCTCATTTATCAGAATATTCATTCATGCAAAGCCAATAACATTTTACTAATAAAAATGTTTTTGAAACTAAGAACTGTTATTCTATGAATATCTGGATATGAAAAAAGTTAGAGAAGGGGAACTTCTAAAAAGATGGTTACTGGAAAGTTACTTAGAGAGGAATGTGAAGGGAATATACAAAGTCATTCATGCTTCTAACTATAACAAGTGCTTTTTTCAATTTCCAGTTGATAACTATACAATTATGATCCTGCACCAGAGAAATGCAAATTTAATATTCACTGTTGCAGGGAAAGATATGTCATTAGAACTTATAAAATTTATGTGACTGAATAAAAGGAAAACAAATATATAACTCATAACTGCGGAACGTAGAGTAAGAAGAAAAATAATGGATCCAAAAAAATTGCAACTAAGCAAAAACTGACAAGAACCTTGTTCTAATGTCATATGAATTTAGAGCGAGGATTCATATTTCCAAGAGCAAAGGATGAACATAGAGAATAAAATTTTCTAGCGAATCCTTTGGCATCCCCATTAAGAGCATTCTGAAATCGTAAACATTGAAAACTGAAGAACAATTGCCAATGTGAAAGTGATAGCAAATGATATATGTCTACAGAGGCAAATAGAAAAGTATACAAATTTTGGCAATAAAGTGAATGAAATCCTCTAAAGAACTTAATATTTTTTACGCATGTCCACAATAATCGTTTTGTCATCTTGCATGATATTCTAAAAGACTTGGCAATTTATCAAAGCACTCAGGAACAAACTGAACAGATAAAAAGACTAATGATTGGCATGGTTGACAATGAACCAGAAAGGTGGCTTATGGCGAAACAACAAGGCATTTTGATCCAGTTATACAGAGAAAAACAAAAAAGAGACCAACCTGACTCTAGAAGGGAAAGCCACACTCGTGAAATTGAAGCAATAGTAAATCATCATCGACGCAGTCGCGTACCTTCAAAGCAACAATGAACTTGCGAAGTGGCTAGGAACACTTAAAGGGTGTGAACCTGCAACACGTTGTGAGCATTCGAAGTAGCTTCAAACCATGAAAACTTCACCAGAGCAGTTGTCGTGAACAAGTGACACAGACACCATATCACCCCAAATACACCACAAATATTGAAGTAAGATGCACTAGAAAAAAATCTGTTGAGATTTAAGACATGAGAAATTTAGAAATCAAAAGAGTAGTGAAATCGTTTACGTTTACTAATTGAATGTTTCGATTCAAAGATGCAAGAGCAAGATTGATGACGAAGAGTTGCGAGCACCAGAGAGTGAGATTGTTCTTCCTGATTAAACGACGAAGATTAAAAAATTTTAGGTAGATAACACGGTTCATTATAAAACCATTGTCACATATCACGGGTTTAGAAAACCCCCCATTACGGGTTGGTCTATCAGAGGTTATTACAACCTCCTTTAAAATACCCCCGCTAAAATATCTTTTTTTTCTGTAGTGTAGATACCAATTGTATGTAATGAAATGACTAATTTAGCCAAGAAAGAGGGGGTGAATTGACTTTTTTGAAAACTTTAATTACTTTTAATTTCTTAAAACCCATTAAATTGAATCAGACCAACCACGAAATCATAATTCAACTGCTAATGAACGATACACTTTCAATCAATTAAAAACATGGATAACATATTGACTTATTAAACAAATAACACATCGGTATATTTCAATAGATCAAAATACAAAAACAATTAATTGAAATACTGGAAATTCTGCAAAATTACGAATTTAAAGATAAACTCAGAAACAATGCTTAAAACTTATCAAGATTGATTTCAATCAACACAATTAATAGAGATACATGAGTTAGATAACTTCAAATCACTCAAGAACCATTAAAAGACTAAACAAAAATTTCTTGAAACTTTAAATTAAGAGCTAAGGAGAGAAGGAAAGATACATACACAAGCACATAGATTTTTATACTGGTTCACTCAAAATTGAGGTACATCTAGTTTATCAGGACAACATGAGCCTAATCATGCACTATATCAAAAGTTTTACAAAATCACTCAAAGATTACAATTTTGAATAAAGCAAAATATCAAGATTCTTGAATCTCACAAGAATCTTATCCTCTACACTGTAAGATCCCACTTACAGACTATGAATTACACTAGGAACCATGCACAAAACACAAGAACAACCAAACCTGAGTTGTCGCTCTCCCTAGCCAACCAAAACACGTGTTATTCTAGCCTCAACACAAGCAAAATTCCTTTAAGATTCAAAAGATCTTGAAACACCAGTTGCACACTGTGTAATCCAGAGAGAGGGAGTTTTCTAAATTTGTATCACTATTTTTCATGCTAAAAAATCTCAAGTGTTACTCCACTATCTAAAAAATAAGCTTATATAGCTTGGTCATAAGTGCATTCAACATGTTGATTTGTTTGTACACTTTGTTGATTTCACTTGACTTAATTGAAATCAGTCAATTGAATAACAATTCAACTAATTGAATACATTAATACTAGAACTATATACAACAAGTCTTTTAACTAATTAAAAACCTTTTTAACATATTGGAAAGGATAAACACAAGACAAAATACATTTATCATGTCATATAGTCTACAAATACAATACAATTTTCAAGCTATAAAATTTTCATCATAACTCTAGATCCAACAGATCAGAAGCTTGCTCACCAACAAATCTTCATCAATTCTTCATAAACCACACATGATCTCATGCACTTGCTTCATCAAATCCATGCATCAAGGTCACTTATGGTAACAAAAACATGAACATGCGAGGCATATGAGTGAGACCGAGCTGGTCACAGACAATATCAAATGATTTCACAAAACCCCAACTATTGGGATAAAGTTGAATCAAAGCCACAAACAGAGCTGGTAGAAGGCCACTCTCAAAGTCAGATAAGGGAAAGAAGACATCAAAGCCTCGAAAATACTCGTAAGCGTACACACAAACGTCTTACCCCTTACCGGAAGAAAACCCTATCACTAAGAGAACACAAGAGAGCAAGAAGTTCGTTAGAGTAGAAATTGAAGGTAGTCATCAACTCTGTTAAGTTCACCTCTGTAACGAACTCGGAGGCATAAAAGGCCACCTTGTCTAGAATCCATGTATACATAGGATCCATAATAGGGGAAAGCAATCACACTTAAGAGTCGAAAGGGCAGACGACTCAGCCTAAGTCACAGAAGGCGTAACAACCTTATCCTTGACCAACTTCTTCCTTTTGAGGGCTACAACAACAGCCCTGGAAGAAGCCACGAAAAAAGGAGTAAAGGAAAGAGGTTCCGCAAAAGAAACACCTTCGCTCGAGGCAAAAGGAGTATCGAGAGAATAAACCTCACTCCTGGGGGTGATCTCCTGCTCCAACATTGGATGTTGTCAACGACGACCAGTAAAAACAAGGCCAGAAGAGGAAGAAGAAGAAGACATACCTATGGAAGCAGAATAAAGTCGAAGAAGAGAAATGGAAACTTGGACAGAGAAGAACAAACGCAAACATGAGCAAGAGAAATGGAGACGAAAGCGATCATAGAGGAACCAACGTATAAGAAGAATTTGAAAAGACAAAACGCCTCAACAGACGTCGTTTTGATCCAAGAACAGTCACAATCCATCAATGTAACATCCTAGCTGAATATTACTAATTTAAATAGATCAAGATAGAAAATTAATAATTAATCAACGTTTAATAAACCTTTTTTTTCCAAAACGCGAGAAAATTTTCAAACTTTATTTCGAGCTTTTAAATCAAAAACCATAAACCAGTTAAAATATTACAATTTCAAATCTAAAAATCGTACTGAAACTGAAACAAAAGAAAATACAAGTCTTTAAATCAATTCCCCACTAGCTCTCTATCCAACGTTAAGCATCCACATCCTCACCTACAACACCATCTGCTCCCGTGTAACTAGTTACTGTAACACCCTAGGTGGATATTACTAGATAAATCAATTATCATATAATTTCTTTGGAATTGAAATAATATATAAAGTTCCCAAACGCGAGAAAATTTAAAACTTATTGCGTGAAAGTTCAAACACGTAAAATTCATCCTAGTTAAAAGTCCTTAATAGAAGATAAAACATAAATAACACCCATTACAAAATGTCTATAATTCAAACATAAAGGAAACCCACGTGGTTCTCCCCGCTCCATCTCTAAGCATCAACATTCTCACCTAGATTCATATCCGACTATGTTAACCAATTTTAGTTCATCGACTCCTTTATAAAGTTCCACCCCAATCTCATGACATATATGAGAAAGATCCATTCACAACCATGGTCCTTAGGGATTATCATGCTTCAACGAATCTAGTCGCTCGTGGTCCAACTCTACGAACCTCCCCGCCCATAGTCAACCTCTACGAACCTACTTCTTAAAACCACTTCATAAAAAAATAAAAAAATAAAACTAAAGAAAGGAATGGTTGCACCCAAAATCACGTAATGTGATTGACTAAAGGAAGGAATACTACCTTTAAAAAGGAGTGGGAACCGCGACTAAAGAAACATTTCTCTAATAAGGAGTGTGGACGTGACTAAAGAAACAATGTCATGCACTTATGTAAGAACCACACCACCAAAAGCTTAAAGGAGGAAAATAGGGAATGATTAAATATATGCAAATGGGTTGGTACCTTCTCTCTCCCAAAATGCGTGTGGTAAAAAAGAGCAAAGCTGCAAAACGTAATCACCATCATGGCCATGCATGTTATCACATAAGTTCACAAAACATAAAATAATAATGAAACTAAGAAACATAAGTTCAATGACCCTTGCTTCCTTCCAAAACGCACCACTTAAGGGAAGAGGAATACCACTTTACATGGCCTACACCCAACAAATAATGAGAGAGCAAAGTGCTCATGTGTTGCACAATACCATGACTAGTTCACGAAACTGCAACAGTGCAAAAAAGAAGGGAAAAGCCCAATGCCACCTTAGGATTTTCTCCTCCTAGAAACTTCCTCGATGATTAGTGGCAACGAAACCGCACCAAACATTCTACTGATGCAAAACGAACAACATGCAGTTTGGGTTCTTGACGCACCAAGGACAAAACAAACTATAACAACAATTCACAATCGCAAAAGAGCTTGATCACAGAACCCTAAGATTCCATACACTCCCCCCCCCCCTCACTTGATAAACCTTCATTTTAAACCACCAGCTATATATCCCCAGGAGCTAAACTCATGGTCCTTCGACGATTTATAAACAATCTCACTACACGCGAGTGAGTCCAAAAAGACTACCAAAACAACAAAATCTACATAAAACAAATTACTATCTTCATCACGCACGAGAATAGTGGTGTGCAATGTCAAAATTGGAATCACAGCCCGTAGAGAAAAACACACAGCAAAATGCAAACAACACTTATCTCATTTGATATATTTCATACAACAAACATCAATAGTAACAAAAGATAGACTAGGCTACTAGGTTCAACTCCCCTTACTTTATTTCCTTGCTCCGAGTGCAATCCCAATGATTCCTTCTTGTCTCCAAGGCTTTCAACCCTTGTCTCCACTCTACTTCCTTTTAGCGCTCAACAATTCTCCCAATTCACAGTTTCTCAGTCTCCTTCACTCTCTTTTCTGATGGTTCACTATGACTCGCTCAACAATTCTCCTAATTCATAGTTTCTTAGTCTCCTTCACTCTCTTTTCTGATGGTTCACTATGACTATTAAAACATAAAGAGAGCCTACTTCACTCTAGCCAAGATTTGAACCCATATCCTTCCAAACCATCAAGCACATGCAAACAAACAAACTATCACATGATTCATGTCAATTCACACATAGATACAAGCTTAAACCATGTTTCCGCATTAATAATATATTGGCAAAATAAAACATAATTACAATATCACGCTAATGGCACACACAAGACTCGAACCCAAGTCCTCTCAACACCACAAGTACTCTTAACCATTTGAGCTAGTATTATTCCTTACCTAGGACTTGTCAATAAATTCTCTTAGGGTACTTCCCACCCACACTTATTTCTAATTTATTTATTATTTTTTATTCTAATTTTCCGGATCTTACAGTTACATGATCATCACTAAACACAAACAAACATGATGAGCTAAAATTAATAGAACGAATAAACAATACTCTGAGACTTAAATCTTGATTATTAAGTTTAAACCAATGACCCCTATGAGGACTCCCATCTTTAGACTTAAGTAACCACGACCACCACCGTGCACATCCTGACTCTACACCCTCTAATGATATCCTTAAGATGACTCTTGCTGCCACAAGCTCTAACTCTTCACTATACTGAAACTACCTCTTGAGTTACTGGCAAACTTGGAACAGTTTCTGCAATGATGAGTGCCTTCACAATTATCGCACTACAACCCCTAAGATAAAGATTGAGAACGGTTGTACGGTGTCTTTTGTTGCCTAGTCTCAGATGTATTCTTATGCGACCTTGTGACCAGATTGGGTCCCATCTCCAGCTCCTCTACAGTTTTGGCCTTCTCCACCAAAGCTAGGAACTCTCTAATCCGCAGTGGTACCAAAAACCTGCGCAGCTCGTGCTTCAAGCCTCCCTTAAACGTTTTGCAATGCCACTCTTCGACAATCGCCCGCGAGTAGAATCTTGCCAGGTACTTAAATCAGTCCACGTAGGCCTGAACAAACCGGTTGCCCTACTATAGGGTGAGAAACTCAGCTTCCAGCACCTATTAGGCGGTAACTAGAAAGCACTTCTCCAAGAATCTCGTCCTAAAGTTGGCATAGTTCACCTCTTCTTGTCGGGTCTGCAATTGTTGTTGCATCCTCGTCCACTAGTGCTCAACATCTCCAATAAGGAGAAAGGTGGCAAAAGTGAGTTGTTGCGCCTCAGTACACGTAAACACCATGAATATCTTCTCACCCTCCTTGAGCCAAGCATTTGCTTCGTCAGGAGCGCTTCGTCACTGAACTTAGACGGCTTATGCTTCAGAACATCTTCCATCCTAATCGCTTGAGGTGGCAAAATCATCACTCTCAGTTGAGTTGCAATAGGTTGCATCGCGCCTACTATTCGATGGATTGCGTGTGCAATCTCGTCAACTTTGGCATTATTTCTTCACCTTCTGTTTGTCATTGCTTGGATACACCACATATTCAACTGATGAATCAAACAACTTAATTCCAACTAAGCAACAAAATTTACAATCAACAACAACACATCAGTTTCACAATCAAAACGCGATAAGCTCACTTCCCAAGGACCCAAAAATCCTTTAAAATCATGGCTCTAATACCAAATGTAACATCCTAGCCGGATATTACAAATTTCAATAAATCAAGATAGAAAATTAATAATTAATCAACATATAGTAAACCTTTTTCCCAAAACGGGGGACAATTTTCAAACATTATTTTGAGCGTTTAAATCCAAAACCATACACCTGTTAAAATATTACAATTTCAAATCTCATAATCGTACTGAAATTGAAATAAAAGAAAATACAAGTATTTAAATTAATTCCCCGCTAGCCTTCTCTCCAGCACTAAGCATCCACATTCACACATGCAACACCATCTGCTCCATGTAACAAGTTACACGATCATCGTTAAACACAAACAAATAGGGTGAGCTAAAATTAATAGAAAGAATAAACAATACAATGAGACTTAAATCTTGATTATTAAGTTTAAACTAATGACCCCTCCGAGGACTCCCATCCTTAGAATTAAGTAACCACGACCACCACCATGCATATCCTGACTCTATACCCTTTGATGATATCCTTAAGACGACTCTTGTTGCCACAAGCTCCAACTCATGGTTCCACCATCTACCGACCACCGCCTATAGATCACACATGGAAATTATCCAGTTACAGACTACAATCTGTAACACCGAGTGGATCTCCCCAATACAGACCACAATTTGTATTCATCACAAGACTTTCAGCCTCACCGACTCCCATTGTGAAGAGCAATCAAGTAAGCCATCAATATTAGCCACAACGAGCACACTCACACCAGAATTCCATTACCATCAAGCTCCAACCTAAATGGCCACGTGTTTAACTCGCCATTACAAGCTACAACTCATAAATGGGCCACCAACAAGTAATATCCTCAAGGCCTTCATCCAAAGCGGTGTAAAAAATCCTCCAACACAACCCCACTCTATACGTTGAATCGCTTGATGCAACTCTAGCGTCACCAAGCGAAACATCGTTCCAGACTGCCTTGCGGTCACCACACGCCGCAAGGCACCACACATTTTCCAAAGGTTCATATTTCACAAATATCGCCTAGCGGGTGCATCCTCACCGTCAAGTGCCACACGTTCCAATGGCCATTGCTCCCAGAGTTGTCGCCTGGCGGAATCAGCCCCACTACCAGGCGCTAAGTGTTCCAATTACCTCCTGCTTTGTAGCTCTCGCCTATCGGTTCCAACCTCGCCGACAAGCGCTACACCAGTAACTCGCACTGTATTGGTTTTAGGCACTCCAAAAATTGTAGGCACATCAATTATGCAATTTCACACATCCAGAACATCAATCCTCCTTAGTATGACCCACTACAACTCAAATAACCCGTACTATCTTTGGTGCCTCCCTTTCTATGCATGTTAATACATCTATTCCTTTACTTAAAAGTCAAGATTAGCATTCTGCTTCAACTTATGAAGGATACCAGTTCACATCAAGTGTAATCAACATCACTCTACAACATACTAACCACACCTTAATATCCCCACCTATTCAAGCCCTTATACATAAAATTCCAATACTTACAAGTTTGAACTAGGGAATGAGTCACCATTCTTACAACTAAGACATGACTAGCCACTAAAATATTTTATAACTCAGACCACACCATCCACTTCACCAACCCATTTTTTTCCTTATTGTTCCAATTCTTATTCCATTCCACACCTAGTTGATCCAAGTCCTTCAATGTTGTTTACTACTTAACATTCACAAGGTACCTACAATCCAATCTTATCCTATTTCCACCTAATTAATTTCCACTTAAATCCCCCAATAATTTTCCCAACGCGGAGGCCACACAACCAACACAAGCTGCTGGTTTCCATGTGTTGCTTGGTGATAAGGATATGCCGCTAGGTAATGCATCAAATTCTAGCATTTTCCAGAATTTCCTGCACCTGCGAGTAAACCCTAAATCCTTAAAATTTCACCTCACTCATCCAATTAACACAAGAACCCATCCAATCCTATTGTATCGCATGCTTATGTAACCCATATCAATTTCAAATTACCAAATTACTATCCTTAGAATCCAAAATCATGTATACCAGTCATTCCCCACCTTTGTTGAAAACCCCCAACCTCCTAAGAGCATTCGATCATCAAACTACCCTCCATCGTAGAAATTTTCAATAATTTACATTCACAATCATTCGCATATGATCATAGGCATTTCTAGTGCAATCAAAACATCACAAAACTCCAAAAACTGCAGAACCCGAAACATTCGTGTTCGTGTCGCCTGGTGGTTCTTTCTCGTCGCCAAGTGGTTCTATGCAGAACCCACAATTCTGGGTTGAATCACATGAGTCACCTGGTGGGCCTTAATTGTCGTCAGGTGGTTTCTGAAAATTTTCCATAAACTCAATGAAACCAGAATTTTTATAGAGCAAAGAAACACCCAATGCATCCTTACATCATGTCATTACATCGAAAAAGATAAAAATACAATTACAGCTCCCCTAACCTAGTTTCCTTGCTCCAAGAGTGCTTCTAGGACTTCTCTTGCCCAAGGTTTGGTCCACTCTTGACCTCTCGTAATGGCAGCCCTTTTCCAAGCAATTCATTCTCCTTATAGGTCCAAAATAACACTTTGAGGATTCCCCTACGTTGCCACACTCATTGTTCCCTCTCTATTTCACCAAATCCCATTTTCTCGTCACTTTTCAGCACTTAATTCAATTTAATTACTAAAAATAACAAATTTGATGATTTTTCTCAGTCTTTCGGGTAGGATTTCTAAACCTTCAAATTCAAGACAAAAAGGAATTTGGTGAAAAGAACATATTTAATGTCAATCAAGGTTTGAACAAACAACCACACAATTACCAAGCCAATGTACAACCAATCAACCAATCCATGTTTTGTTATACATCTATGATTATATTATCACACCTCATGATCAAACATACAGGCAAAATAATAAAACAATTAAATTAACACAATAATGGCATACATAAGACTCAAACCCAAGTTATCTCAACACACAACCAAGTACTCTCAATTACTTGAGCTAGTACTATTGCTTATCTTAACTCTCCAAAATAACTAACTTAGGGATTCCCGCCCTCACATTAATTAAATAAATATTTTTTTATTTATTTAATTTTTTCGAGTCTTACATTCAACGCTTCACTTCCCAAGCACGAACCACTCTTATATTGGCACGCTAAATCTTGATTAACACATTTAATGCAACGAGACAACACAATCATTGTGACACTTTAAAAGAAAACCCTTCATTAATGCTCCACAATTCCAATAAAGCCTGCCTAGCTCAGTAGCACGTCTCAAAGTCAGCCTGATTTGAAAACACAATCTAAAGTCTACCTAAGTCAACAACCCATTCTAAAGCTTGCCTAACTCATTAACACATTCTAAAGCCTCCCTAACTCGACAACACATTCTAAAGCATTTGACGACACTCAAAAATACCTGCTAGGATATGTAGAAACTTCCTTCATATATATTACCCCAAGTTCTGCCCAAAGCCAACATGACAAACCAGTCCATCTACCTACAAGGTTAAAAGCGACCTTTTACAATTCGACCAAGAGACAGTCAAAGCCACAAAAAGCTAGCCTCACGAACTAATCACACTCTTATTTATATATGCTCACACTTTTTAACTTCTCTTTTAATTAAGTTTTCTTTCTTTAATTTGTAGGATGTTTTAATCACTTTTAAAATTCATATAATATTTCTTTTTACAACATAAGATGATATTTTTGAACCCGAGTATCATGTATACATTTCAGTCAATAACAAAATCATTTTTCACCCCTTTTTTTACCTTGTGGAAAGTATTTTAGAATGTAACTAAAAAGAATGAGCACATGCTGTTTTTTTTTGGAGTGTACTAAGAAATGAAAATGTTTATTACTATTGAGAGGGTAGTATTTCCTTTTATTTTCATCTTCTCCATTAAGCAGATCCTTAGATGGGAAAGCTATATTTAGAATTAGTTCTCATGTTGAAAAATAAAATATTTAAATTGATTTCTAGTGAGCTTAACTACAAATAACAATTAATTATTTAAATTGAGCATGAGAATGCAAATTAAAACTGTGTATTTATGTTTAAATTGTTAAAATATTTTAGTTTATTTTATAATCTACTTTAAATTTATATTATTATAAATTATAATTTATTTATTATTATTCGATATTGAAATTGTATATTCTTTTAATAATGAATCATTTATAATATTATTATTTTTTATTTTTGTAAGAAAAACTATTTAATAAATATTTTTATTTTGACCACTTTTCTAATCAAAATGACAGAAAAATGTTCTCGTGGTAAAATTTAGCATATGATTTAACCACATGTGCTTTTATTTTTTTGTTTATTGTTTGCAATTATTAAATAGACGGGTTTGATCATTGGACCAGTTTAGGTTGTGGGCTGGTATATGTTGGAAGGGTTACTATTCTCACATCCCATAATATTGTTATCACACTCCAACTTTTTAAGAATATATTTTACTAAATTTACAATAAAATCAAGTATTTATGTTCAATTTAATTTATAAGACACAATAAAAACATGTTTCCATTATATATTTTGATTTTCATTTGCAGTCTTTCTATTCTTTCTTTTACTAGTCACTAATATAATATTAACAATATCAATTATCAATATTAATACTCTTAAAGAACTGTGTAACGCATTATCAATGTCAAAATCCATACAAAATAATGTAAAGCATAAACTAAAAATAGATAAATCTAAAACATTAGGAAACTAAATCAAATCAAACATAAAATAGGACTCTTTATGTTCTTAAATAAAACACTTTGTTGAATTTCATTGTCTACTGTTTTAATAGATTGTTTTTTCCTAATTGTTCCTTGAATGAACTACTTTCACCAAAACACCGTTTTTAATTATTTTAATCCAAATATAATAAATTTTAGGGTTAAATATGTTTTTGTCTCTCAAGTTTCAGTGAAATTTGGAATTAGTCCATCTTTGAAACTTTAGACCAATTTAGTCTTTCATATTTAAAAATGCGTGGATTTCATCCTTTTAACCAAATTTCGTTAAGTTAAACTAACGTTTCAAGCGCATTTCATGTTAGTATTTGAAATATTTATGCCTGTTGACACATTTTCTCTTTAATATTAGTTCAAATATTATCGTAAATCGCGTTTTAAACGTCACATAAACATAACAAAATTTGGTTAAAATGACTAAATTTACGTATTTTTAAATATGAAGGATTAAATTGGTCTAGAGTTTCGAAAATGGACTAATTACAAATTTCATTGAAACTTGAAGGACCAAAAACATATTTAACCCTAAATTTTATCAAATATATCACTACAAGAAAATGCATCATCAGTAATCAATTTTAGTGATAAAAAATTGTTAGTCACTATAGTGACCAATTTTTATACAAACTTACAAAGTAAAAAATTATTAGTTACTGAAATAGTCACTATTACGAATAAAAAAATATAATTGATCACTAATTTGGTCTTATTAGCTACCATAGTTTTGGCTACCAAAGGAAATTGGTCACTAAAAATTAGCTACCTAGGTTTTGGCTACCAAAATGACATAGTTTCTAAATTGGTCTCTAATTAATTAATGACCAATTATAATTTTTTATTTATAATAGTAACTATTTTAGTAACCAATAATTTTTTATTTTTTAAATTTGTATCTAAATTTGTCACTATAGTGATTAACAACTTTTGGTCACAAAAATTAGTTACTAATAATGCATTTTCTTGTAGTGTATACACTAGTTCATTAATGAAGACAATAAAAAGTAATTGTACTATACTGGACTCGAACAAGATCGGCATGAACTAATATTACTAGAAGCCTAGACAATTGATTATACAAAGAAGAGACGCCTACATATCGGGCGAAATATATAGACCATACAACTCCTCTTTAACCAGAAAATCCTTATAGCCATGCGCTATATCTGAAGTTTGGGCCTTAAACCAAGCCCATAAAAGCCCAATAAGAACCCAACCCATAAGCAAAGCAAACTGTGATTAATGTTCTATAAATACAGATGAACCCCATGAATTAAAGGTACGTCATTCATTAATACTAAAAATTGAGATTTAACTTTGAGAGTCTTTGATGACTTGATCGTTGGAGTCCTTTCTGCAGGTAACCTCTAACATGTTTTACCTGACAACAAGATACAAAGACATGTCGAATAAGGCTGAAGAGTATCCATCCAAAAGATTCAAAGCTTGGGCTAAGATAAAATTTGAGTCTCATAATAATATGGTATTGTTTTCGTAAGAACATAAATAAAATAAAATAGTAATACATAAATGACATGGATATAAATAGAGGAGTTACGCAACAAGACATACATGAAAAATAAATAAGATTGAAAATTTACGGTAAGTTAAAGTAAGGGAAGAGTTAGAGAGAAAATCAAAAGAAGAAAAGAAAGAGAATGAGAAAGGGAAAGAAGCTAAAATCTGCCTAAAATTATCAAAGGTTGGGATGAGACAAATACCATTTTTATTATATATTTATTTTCTTAATTATTCTATGCTATTTTAATTGTGTGGGATGTCATTAACCTCATCTTATTTCTTTTACTTACTTAATATATGTTATTGTGTGGGATTTCCCTAACTTCATCTTCTTAAATTATCATATACTACCCTAAATATTATTATTTCTAAATTTATATATATTTTAGATAATAAGTATGCTAATATTATAAAATTATATATATATATATATATATATATATATATATATATATATATATATATATAATATACACACATTCAAATCTTCACTTATATTCTATTAAGCATTTATATAGATAATTCTTATTAAGTATCTATCTTAATATCTAATTACCTAATTATTCGCTTAAACATATTTTATTGTTGGATTAATAGTATAAACTTTATAGGATCAATACCTCTATATAACCAAGAGGTTATAGATTCCGAGTAAGTAAAATGTTAATCATAAACCACTTAATAAAACCTAAAAAATCCTCACACACTCTTTAAACAAATTACTAACTTATGCCAATAAGTTAATATCAATAAAAGAAGCATTTCTCTTCAAGTAACGTTACCCTAATACACTAAGCACATGATATTTTCAACTAGTTTATTAATCCCGTTTCATTTAATCAATGCCACATATAAAACCTTTAATAGTACAATAATTACCGAAAACATTACAAAGTAACCCAAAACCTAATAATCATGAAATTAGTTGTCTCGTGCCCTACTAAAGGGTATCACAGTAGGGTATGAGGATGCTCTAGATCGTACACAAAGTTTCCTTTGTCAAAATATCGAAACTTTTGGTTTTGCAGAAAGTAGTAGTATTAGCTAGGACATTCGGGGAGCAATCATAAGTAGAGAATAAATAGAAAAATAAATGAATGTCGACTTGACTTTGTAAAACTAAAAAAAAGAAATCATTATGGAATTTGGTAAAAATAAAAAGAAAAAGAAAAATGCACTCATGAAGTGATTGAATACGCAATTAGAAGTTTCGTGGGTTGAATGAGGAAAGCGCAATCAGTGAAGAACACATTTGCAGAGATGAGAAGAGAAGAGGTAGCTTATCTTTGATGAGAAGCTATTATTAAGACGTTCAAATTAAGGAATGCTTTATGTACTTTCAAGTTGGTTCGCTTTATCGTTTTAGCCCCCCGTAATAATAAGAACAGAAAATAAAGTGGTTTGTTTCCTTTGTGGTGTTTAAGGTCATAATCACTTTTAAGCCAAAAAGCCCTTTTCATTCAGTAAAAGCACAATTTATTCGCAAAATTTACCAGAAACGAGTCGCTAGATGTCAAACACAATCGATAAAGATATTTGGTAATGATGCTGGGAATATGTTGTTTCAATGCCACATTCTTACAATCTATGATCGATTATTCCTTCTGACTCGGGCATGCAATTATATTCTTTAGGTCTTTGGCCTAAGCTTCCATCATTCCCAATGACAGTGAGAATCTGTTTTTGACATTCTTTCATTCCCATCATCAACACTTATCAGAGTCTATGTCTACAACCCAAACCCATTAGGTTAAGTTCAACGCATTACTTTACCATTCTATAAATTCAAGTCCAATCACCACGCATCATTGGTGCCTACCTAACTTCATTTTTTCTTTCATTTGATGCCAATTGCAACACAAATCAAGTTAGCTATAATTTTTATCATGAACGCTTCAATCAACTTACAACAAGAAGTGTGAACCAAGATTATATATACGTGCTTCTAACTTGTGTTAAATATACTCCATTTCTAAGCCTAAAGTAATGAAAGCCAGTTTTTATACGTTACCGGCAGTTATAATAGATAAAAAACAAATGCAAATAAGGTAGAATATTTCAAGATTTTTAAATCAATTTTTTCTTAAGAAATATAGATACCCTAAAAGAATATATCAATTCAAAATCCTGGTTATAATTAGCAATTGACAAAGTTTGTAAATATCAAAGTTAGTCAAAGGCAAGGGTACTAAAGTTCAACCTTTTGGTCTACTAACAAACATGTCATGAATATATATATATATATATATATATATATATATATATATATATATATATATATATATATATATA
>Ga0214542_1002985_pt1 | contig 34908 bp, 18 predicted proteins | sample CNSS1metaG_FD_160096 | JGI IMG/M metagenome (GOLD analysis project Ga0214542, IMG submission 160096) | Root nodule microbial communities from cowpea collected in UCLA plant growth center, Los Angeles, California, USA - CNSS1 | ecosystem: Host-associated > Plants > Roots > Nodule | place: USA...
TACCCGTTACCCGGTGGGGATGGGGATGGGTCAAAAGTTGTATACCCGTTGGGTTTGGGGATGGGGATGGGGATGAATTTTTATTATGGGGATGGGGATGGGATCATGATACCCGTACCCGCCCCGCTCCGTTGCCATCCCTACCCATACCCAAGTGAAAAAATCGGGAATTCCCCATATCTATACCTATACCCAATCAATGTGAAGATTCCCCGTCAAAACGAGGACAGGTTCGGACAATACCCACGGAAACAGGTTTATTTGCCATCTCTAATTGGTTATGAACTAAAATGTGGGAATATATATATCAAAAATATTTTATTTTCTTAATAAAATTTCTTTATTATATAATATTTATATTGTGAAAGAGTACAAATGTTAAGATTTAGAGGATAGAGGAATTGTGATTTTTTGTTCCCTATGAAACCTAACTCCAATTAGTCACCAATTAGATTTTTTTTTCGTCTGAGTGTAACTTTCTATTCGATTAAGTCTATCACTTACATAGTGGGCAAAAAAAGTGATTTTCACATCTTTTTATGGCGAGTACTTTTTAAATGTAAACAAAATTTTTTTAATCAACATAAAAATTCTGAACTTCATATGCCACTTACCGATGTAAATAAAAAATCCATAATAATTGTCACACGAAATCTCTCATACAGCCGTATTTGTTTGAATCTTCCACTCATAACTTGAATTTTTAAAAATTAAACATGTTTACATAAATTATTGAAATGATTAAAGTACTTTTGCATCAAATTATGATCTAATATAAAATTTTGAATTTTCAGACAAACATCAACAAAAAAAATAAAGTTAAGTAATTATTGACCATTGTTTTATTCTTCTTCCTCTCTTATTCTTTTCAATTATAAAATATATATTTTTTATGATAATTATATTACTCTTAAAAATAAACGATCAGGTAATTGATTTGGTGTTAAAACATCATTTTCTTGATTAAATCTATTAATAAATAATAATAAAATAACGAATAACTATTTTTGGTTGATTGCTTATTTATAAATATTTTTCAAAATACTTGATAAAAAAAAATGGTTGTCCTTGCTGTATACTCCAAAATCTTAAGAGTGATTTGAATCAATTATATAATATATATTCTAACTTTGCTATACCGACAGAAAAATTTTCGTGGTTGAAATTTATTGTGTAGGGCCACCAAAAAGCTTTTCTTTAATGATGGTATCCACAAAAGGAAACGTGTTTTCTGATATTTAAAGTAGCACTTATCTGGACACTTTCCATTGGTTCGTGTAGTGTCAAATTTCAATGAAAAATACTCGTCTATTAATAATAATTAGAAGAACGTTTTATCTACTAATTGTATCATCAAGGATTTAATTAGAATTAGTAATAATGGTAATAATAATACGTAGATAAAGGATTTGATTTTATACGCAAATGATTTTCAACGAGATGAATTCAGTACCAACAAAATATTATATAAATTATAATTGAAATAATGTGATATATACTAGAATGAGTGAACCAAAACAATGTGAAAATATTTTTAAGATAAAAAATTAAGCAAAATGTTTTAAGGGGAAAAATAGGCCTATATGTTGGGAAAAAAGAAATTCTTTTTAAATATTACATAAAATAAATATGACATAAATATCAATTACTCGCTATTTATTCCATTTAAAAAATTTATTTTGTTATACTAGTCTTTGAATCTTGATCTAAAATTGAAATTTGTTTTTATCCGAAATTTTAATACATTTTTATCCATAAATTTTAAAAATAAATTAATATAGTCATTTTAACTCAATTACGTTAATTCTTTCAGATGACAGATACATTTTTCAGTTGATATTGAACCAAACATATGTCAAATAATGTAAACAACTCCAATACTAATATGAAAATCATCCGACATGTCAAAAAAAGTTAACATATTTGGATAAAAATGACTATATTCATTCATTTCTAAAGTTTAGTAATCAAGATGTATCAAAGTTTCAAATAAGAACGAATTCCAATTTTGAGGAAAAATTTAAGAACTAAAAATAAATTTAAATATATATATATATATATATATATATCAATATTAAATAAAAAATAATTTTAAAATATAAATCAAACGCAATTTACTTAACAATAACATCCAAACTATAAGAAAATATTGAAATCAATAATAATACTATCACTAAAGTTGTGATATTGGTAAAAGCTAAATAGTTGTTTGGTTTAAGAAAATATTATCTATTTTACGAATAATTTAAAAAACATGGTTATAAGTTCTTAAAAAGCTCATTATTATAGTAAACTTTAACAACATTAACAACTTTACAATCATTAAAATTTTGTCCTAATATGAATAGACGTGCCAGCAATTTAATCAACATTCAAAATACTTAAAAAGTATAATTAGTGACTAGTTGTTGAAAGATTCTTTTCAGATAATTGAGGTTTTCCCTCATACATATTAAGAGTTCTTCTTTTAGCAACAAAACTTTCAAATATTGTAATTTGGGTATGTTTATGGAAATTTTGAGATTCGCATTTCCGTTTCCATAAACTTAGAAAAAGTTTAAAAAAAGAATGCCATCTACTAGAAAGAAAATACTACTAAATATTTAACTATTTTAGGAAATATAGAGTAATATATTGATATTCAAACTTCTTTATCAGTGGACATTCTAGAAACTTTGAATTTTGTAAAAATATAGAAACGTTCTAGAAACTTTGAATTTGAATTATTCACGTCTAAATTGTAATAGAAAGAAAAAAAGTTTCTGCAGTTCAATCTCTTTTAAAAGTGTGCTTATTTATATCAATAAAAGAGTTTTATTTTAGTAAAACTTTGTATAATTGTTATTTTATTTTATTTTTTTACAAAAGCTAAAAATGAGTATTTTCATGATTGATGTAAAAGTTATTAAGATATGATTGAAAATATTTTAAGATAATCTGACCGTTGGATTGAATGGAGTTATTATAAAAAAGAAATAGAGTAACTAAAGAAAAAAAGATCATTAAAAAAGGAGAAATTTAAAGATTAATTATTAAAAAATTTAGAACATATTCTATCTTAATAAAATGGTATTTTTACACAATAGTATGTGATATTAGAAAAAATAACTTCAAAATAATATATTTTAGATTAATCATATTCTTCCTTTTTTTTTTTCTCTGTCACCTTTTTTTCTTTACATTTTAACAAAGGAATGTTTATGAAGTATTAATTATTTACATTACATCATTAATTGTTTATTGTGGGGTAATATATATGGGAATAAATTAAATTATACCATTAATAAATTTATATACTAAATTGACAATAATAATAAAATAATAAAATGATTAATATTTAATATGTTTTGAAACATATATTATATCGATTTATCTATACAAATGAGTATTAACTAATTTTAGAATTATATAAAATTTGTATACATAATTTATATGTAATAAATTAAAAACAAAACACGATCCAATAAAAAAAATCAAGGGTTTAAACTTTTAAAAGGGCAATATTAATTATATATATATATATATATATATATATATTTACTTATTTATTTATAAAAGTTAGTTAATAAAAAAAAATATATTTATGAAAAATTAAATAATAAATTTATTTATTTGTTATATTCCACGTTTGTTTAAATACCAAACAAGGTAAACCAGTATTTTCAAAAGAAAGTACTAAATAAAAAAATAAAAAACTACATGATTAAATTTTGTATCAATTGAATGTTTTATAAGTATAGAAACATTTAAAATTAAATGTTTAAGAGGATTAACAAGTAAAAGAATTAAAACCATTCGTATATTTGTATGTTAATATAAGAAAATCCTTCATTCATTGGCCATGAAAAATTATAATTATGATATGATCGACTATTAAAGATAAGAGAGTAATTATTTGCATCCCTTTGTTGAAAAGAAAGAAAAACACTGTATATTGCCACGTGGCAATTGGCAATTAGCAATTAGGTATTATAATTAGGTATTAGTAATTAGCAATTAGCATGAACAAAAAATTAATCTTAGCCAACTAGTCAACACCAATGTATATACACTTGGATTATATTATATATTTATCAATTTTCAATTGTTTTCCTCAATCAATGTTCATTGATTCTTGTCCACTCCTATTCACCTGTTTCTTCTTTTTCTCTTCTTCCTCTTAAACAACCTCATCTATAAACTGTGATCAGATCCCATTTCACACTCTGTACTTTGATTTTTCAGAGTTTCACTGTTGGGTACTAAGTGATGGCGCAAATTCTGCTCCATGGCACTCTCCATGCCACAATCTATGAAGTCGACAACCTCAAAATCGGTGGCGGCAATTTCTTAACCAAGGTTTGATTTCCTAAGCTTCTCTGTTCTTTTCATCTTGCATTTCAATTGCTCTAAAATCCTCATCAACTAATTAGCGCAGTAGTGTTTAGTACAGTAGTTTAGGTTTCTTAAATTTTCCTAATCTTCGTACTCACACTTTTCATCAGTGGAGAAGTAAAATTACCCCATACCCCGACGAATCATTTTTGTAGAAAAAAACGTGCTCTGGTTTTACCAGAAGATCTATACGGAGTCTCTGTTCTGTTGTGTTCTGTTCTATTCTGTTTCATACTGTTACTTCTTGATTTTTCAGTTTTTTCTAATTGAAGGAACAAATTTGTTGTTGAATGGTAGTAACTGGTAAAACGATTAGAAGTTGGAAGGATAAGGGTTAGATCCATCGCATGGATAGATAGATAATTGACGACACTTTTCTTCTTTTGTGTGAAAAAGAAAAGTAAGAGGCGGTGGTTATCTTTTTGACATGAGGCAAAAACTTACAGGAAATGGCTTTTCAAAATGATGACATGAGTGTGTTTGGAGTGTTATTTTTCAGATACACTTGTTGGTTTTTCAACAGATTTTTCATAATCATACTTAGCTACTGATTTTCGTGTTGTAAAGTTTGTTCTTAACTTTAAAATTGATTATGGGTTGAAGTAATTGGAGTAGCTTTAGGATTAGATAAAGCTATTTTGTTAAATTTTATCTCTCAGTTGTTTTGTGTAGAAAATGAATCGCACTGTTTTAAAACGAACTTTATTCAAAAATAATGTTATCAACATTCGCCCAACCATATATCAAGTGAGTTTATCTAAAAGGTTTGTGTTGTTAGTTGTAATGTAATTAAACTTTGCAATTAATACAGTTTTTACATTTTTTATTGAAATTGGCAATTTATAAATACACGATAGATTATATTTAGATGAAAAAAAAGAAGACAGTTACTCGTTGTTATATTCTTAATTGATGTTGTCAGAAGAAAAAAACGAGGGAAAGAAATAATGCACTTTAGACTGGAGATGAGAATTGTAAGAAAAATGGATCTGAATATTCCGAGTAACATCATACCCATCCTTCTCCTTTATTTATGTGGTAAAAAAAGATAAAAAAAAAAAAAAAAAAAGGAGAGAGAAACTAGAGTGGAATAAACCGAACTAGTATTTAGTGCGTTGCAAATGTAATCAATTAGTTTATGGTGTTTGAATTTAGTTAAATATTTCACTTGTTGAATGTTATAATTAGGTTATAAAATAACACTGTTATTTGCCTAATTATGGGACAAATTTTAGGTATGAGTTTTGAGGTATAATTTCCTTATGGGGGCAAAGATTGAAATTATTATGAACATGAATATAATTTAAGAGGGATGAATACTTCTTTTAAATTATAGCACGAGACAAGTATTACAATAAATTTTTTTTGAAGTAAAATATACCTGTCTTTTAATATTTAATCTTAGTCTTAATCTTGATATTCTTAATGAATTTAACCTTTATATTTCATCTCTATTTTAATGTGGCTCACGCGTATTAACTGATAATATTGACAGGATTTAGATAAATTATAACATAAAAATTAAGATCAAGTTTCACTAAAGAAAGTGTTTTAGTAAAAGTTGAAGAGATGTTTAAACTAAAAATATTTAATGTATATTTTATTTTTTGGTAGTATTGGTAAAGAGGTATATTTATAAATATAGAATTCATCCTATTATAGCGAATAGTGGGATATTGGATCTAATAAAGTAATTGAAACAAAAGCTAGAGTTTCTTATTATAAATGGGTCTCACCTGGTACTCAGATCCGAATATAACCGACAAAAACCTGCTATCCTGGAAAAGAATGACTGAAAATAAATTTCTTCATTTTTTATTTTTACAAATAACTCATCATCTTATTTTTCATGGGATATACTGTGTTTCAACCAAGTTGCACTGAGCCATTCCTGCTGGCATCGCCCATTGTGTTGCTTAATTTTAAGACCTCGGTATTTATTTGGATTATTTGTGATCATATACTATTTTTCTACTTGAAATTCACATATTTGATTTTAAGGGTGAAGGGGAAGGGAAATAGTTACTAGCTTATTGGCGATAAGTGTGTATTGAAACGGGAAAATGATTTGTCCATTAAAAAGATTAATTAACATTTAATATATTTAAAAATAATAAAATAATAAACCTATAGGATATATGATGTAATAAAAAAGGGACTGGAAGAAAAAGAGACGTATAATAAGTATAAGTAAAATCAAGATGTTAATTGAAATAACCTATTGTTCATTGAACTTGTCTTCTACCTCAGCAGTTTTTAAGTTTAGAATATTTTGACTTTACCATGCCATGTTTTCACCTCAATAGCTTTAAGGATCATAAGCATCCTTATCAAAGCCACTGGTGGAATCTTTCTTATATAATACACTGATTGTTTTACTTAGCACCTTTACGTCCATGTACATTGTTGTTAACTCTTGAAATTTCTAATTCCATTTATGTTTCTCCGATTCAGATCGTACATAACATCGAGGAGACTGTTGGTTTTGGAAAAGGTGTCACTAAATTATATGCAACCATTGATCTAGAGAAGGCACGAGTTGGAAGGACCAGAATTCTGGAAAAGGAGGTCAAAAATCCAAGATGGTACGAGTCCTTTCACATTTACTGTGCCCATATGGCATCAAACATCATATTCACAGTGAAAGATGATAATCCTATTGGGGCAACGTTAATTGGAAGAGCATATGTTCCTGTTGAGGAGGTCTTGGACGGTGAAGAAATAGATAGATGGGTTGAAATATTGGACGAGCATAAAAATCCAATTCATGGAAATTCCAAGATCCACGTGAAGCTGCAGTATTTTGACATTTCGAAAGACCGCAACTGGGCTCTTGGCATTAGAAGTCCTAAATTTCCTGGAGTTCCTTATACTTTCTTTTCACAAAGAAGAGGATGCAAGGTTTCTCTGTACCAAGATGCTCATGTACCAGACAACTTTGTCCCTAAAATACCACTCAGTGGAGGCCAGACTTATCAACCTCATAGATGTTGGGAGGATGTTTTTGATGCAATCACCAAAGCACAGCACTTGATATACATCACAGGTTGGTCTGTGTATACTGAGATTTCGTTGGTAAGGGATTCTAGGAGGCCAAAGCCTGGAGGAGACGAAACACTTGGTGAGCTTCTGAAGAAAAAAGCAAGTGAAGGTGTCAGGGTTTTGATGCTAGTCTGGGATGATAGAACTTCTGTTCCTCTGTTAAAAAAAGATGGTTTGATGGCTACTCATGACCAAGAAACAGAGGAGTTCTTCAGGGGAACTGAAGTGCATTGTGTTTTATGCCCTCGCAATCCGGATGACGGTGGAAGCATTGTTCAGGATTTAGAAATTTCTACCATGTTTACTCACCACCAGAAAATCGTAGTCGTGGACAGTGAATTGCCGAGTGGAGAATCTGAGAAGCGAAGGATTGTTAGTTTTGTGGGGGGAATTGATCTCTGCGATGGAAGATACGACTCTCCATTCCATTCTCTTTTCAGAACGCTGGACACAGCACATCACGATGATTTTCATCAGCCTAACTTCGGTGGCGCATCAATACAAAAAGGTGGTCCCAGAGAACCATGGCATGACATCCACTCTCGACTTGAAGGGCCAATTGCTTGGGATGTTTTGTTCAACTTTGAGCAAAGATGGAGGAAGCAAGGTGGAAAGGACTTGCTTGTTCAACTGAGAGACCTTGAAGATGTGATTATTCCTCCATCACCGGTAACTTACCCTGATGATCGAGAGACATGGAACGTTCAGTTATTCAGATCAATTGATGGTGGAGCTGCTTTTGGGTTCCCGGAGACTCCCGAAGAAGCTGCTAGAGTCGGGCTTGTGAGTGGAAAGGATAACATAATAGACCGTAGTATACAAGATGCTTATGTTAATGCCATTAGACGTGCGAAAAATTTCATCTATATTGAGAATCAGTATTTCCTAGGAAGCTGTTACGGTTGGAGTCCTGATGGCATTAAGCCCGAAGACATTGGTGCTTTGCATCTGATCCCGAAGGAGCTTTCGCTTAAGATAGTTAGTAAGATTGAAGCTGGGGAAAGGTTCAGTGTTTATGTTGTTGTCCCAATGTGGCCAGAGGGTGTCCCAGAAAGTGCATCAGTTCAGGCAATATTGGATTGGCAGAGGAGAACAATGGATATGATGTACAAGGATGTTGTTCAGGCACTCCAGGCCAAGGGAATAGAGGAAAATCCTCGGAACTATTTGACATTCTTCTGCCTTGGTAATCGGGAGGTGAAGAAAGAAGGAGAGTACGAGCCTCCAGAAAGACCAGATGCTGATACAGATTATATCAGAGCCCAAGAGGCCCGGCGCTTCATGATATATGTTCATGCCAAGATGATGATAGGTAATTCAGAAAATTAACTCCATTCTTACTCATTGGAATCACTTTCTTAAACTGATACTACACTGTTAGCCAATTTTATTTTTTTGGTTATCATAAGGTCTAAAAGTGGAAGAACTTTTTCTTTGTGCAGTTGATGATGAATACATAATTGTTGGATCTGCCAACATAAACCAGAGATCAATGGATGGTGCAAGAGACTCTGAGATTGCAATGGGGGCTTATCAACCCTATCATTTGATCACGAGTGAGCCAGCAAGGGGTCAGATCCATGGTTTCCGCATGTCATTGTGGTATGAGCACCTTGGCATGCTTCATGACTCTTTCCAATTCCCTGAAACCACAGAATGTATCAGAAAAGTGAACCAGATTTCTGACAAGTATTGGGATCTGTATTCAAGTGAGACTCTTGAGCATGACCTTCCCGGCCACTTACTCCGCTATCCCATTGGGGTTTCCAGCGAAGGAACTGTCACTGAGCTTCCAGGATTTGAATTCTTTCCTGACACTAAGGCTCGTGTTCTTGGTGACAAAGTTGACTACCTGCCACCTATCCTTACTACTTAGTTTCATTCTATGTGCTTGTTAATAAAATATAGTGCTTATGGTGTTGAGTGACGGCAGTTATTGTAATGGTCATGCAAAGATGGTTTTATTCTGAAGACTGACTTCAAGATTTTAGCAATCTCATGCTGAGAATGCTACTGATTTGTATGACTTTATGTGCATTATAATACATGTTTTCCGGGTTTCTGAACAAGGTTTGAACATTGTAGCTGTCGTGAGTTTGACTGTTGCTAATTATTGTTGTTTTCAGTTTTATTGTCAGTAATTTTTTGCTTGTAGTTTTGGGTCTCATGGATTGCTTCTGGATAGCATATGTAATGTTGCCCTTTGATTTCTTGAGAAAATGTATAACAGAAGCTACACTTTTGTAGCAAGACAAGGGAAGCTTCTTTTACCATTCTGGTAAAATGTTAGTATGAAACTACAAAAATGGTGTCAAGTTTACACAATTTCAAAATGAAAATTTTGGGTCATGTCGAAATCATATTATGTTAACACTATTTTAATCATGTGATATGATCAAATGGATTGAAAATGTGTCATGTTGTTACAACTTCATCTCTATACTTAAATCAACTAAAATCGTGCCAAAATTCGATTTGGGAGGATCGAAAGCATAAAAAAACGAAAAGAATAAACACGTTCATCAAGAAAGAATCAAAATAACATTTTCAAACTCAACACTGCAAGGAAGTATTATATTTTAGAAACTATACTTTGAAATACTATATATTATTTAAAATCACATTTTCAAAAATACCTTTTGAAAAGAATATATTCAAGTAAATAATTGAGATAGATATTGCATCCTTTTTTCGAGAATAAAACACTATTTGATGTAAGAGGAGAGTGTCCTCCTTCATTTTAGCAAAGATGATTTGAATATGACACGTCTCTTGAAATAAGTAACATGAAATTTAAAATTATGAATTCATTAATTTCTAATTTAAAATTTTATAAAATAATTTGTCAATTACTTAATTAAAAATTCAAATAAAAGTATTATGAAACCTCAAATAATTGTACTGACAAAGGTAATTAAATAAAAAAGATTACTTATTTTTAATATAAAAAGACTACTAGTGTCTTAATATTTGACATATTTAAAACTTAAAATGTGTTTAATTCATGAAATGTTGACCACAAAAATAAATTTTATTTTGTATTAAAATGTAAAGTGTAAAAGAAGAAACGTAAGAAATATAACTGCAGAGGAGTGTTGAAGTTTTTGGAAAGTGTTTAGAATCTTGGTCCGTACACGCGTGCTGTGGATAATGTCTTGTCCCCTTCATCAACACGCGTCAATCAGGACTTAAATCATACTATTCATATTCAACGTTCCTATCAAACTCACTTCACATACCCCACACACGTGTAAGAACCACTCAATTTCACACTGACTTTGCTTAGAATCTTCATTATTAATATAGAAAAGATATTTATCTTATCCCAACCTTTCAAACTTTTCACTTCTAATAATTGACCATTGATGAAGTGATTAAGGATCGATGTAATATCTAAAATTATTAAATTAATTATTTTTTCTTGATTTAACAATACAATTTCAATTAAAGTAATTCATATATTTTTTACGATCAATATATTTTTATTCCTTAACTAATTTTAGAATTAGTCCATTTCGAAATTTTGAACCAATTTAGTTTTCCATCTTTTAAAATATGTTGATTAAGTCTTTTTAATCAAATTTTATTATGTTTGTTTGATATTTTATACATATTTCAAGATTGTAGTTGAGTTATTTATACTATTTGACACATTTTTATTTTAATGTTAGGTCAAATACTATTATGAAACACATTTGAAATGTAAAATAAATTTAATAAAATTTGATTAAAAAGACTAAATCTATGTATTTCAAAAAATGAAGGACTAAACTAGTTTAAAATTTCAAAATAAACTAATTTCAAAATTCACAAGTTACACATTTTAATCGAGTTTACTTTTCCTAATTAAAAAAAAAAACTAGGAATATCCGGAGTGATAGAAGGCTATGAACTTCCTTTCAACATGATTGTGAATAATTATGTTAGAGTTCTCTTCACTACAAAGATGTCCATTAATGAAAGATGATGCAGAAACAAATTAAAACAAAAAAAAAAATCAATAAAAGAAATAACTTCTGAAAATTACAAGGGGAAAAAGATGTATCATCATATATGAAAATGACACACAGTAACAATATAACAACTTAAAATTCACTTTTCTCTCTTCAAATCAATTTCATCACCAAAATCTTTACAAATAATTATATATAAATTTTAAATATATTAAATATAAAAAAAAAAAAAATATAAAATTTATATATATATATATATATATATATATATATATATATATTTTTTTTTTTTATATAATGTAAACATACATGGTACATCGAAATAAGAGTGATTTAAAAATTTTAGATATTAAAGATTTAAGAGATTTAAAACAAATTTAAATTAAAATAAGACATCTATAATATATAATTTTAAATTAATTTATTATAGATTATTAATATTAACTTTTTTAGACTTTTTTCTTAAATATAATTTTATAATTAATTTAATAAATATATATTAGTAAAAAAAATTAAACATGGTTTTAGAGACCTAAAGAAATTTTTTTACCTGATTAAACTTTGAATCAACTCTAATTAAGACATATATATTTCAGTGAAATTATATATTAACCGTAATCTCATAAAAATAATAAATAACATAATAAATTTAACAAATAATAAATTTTACTATGATAAAATTTAAATAAAAATAAATTTTAATTTTATAAAATTACTTTATGAAATAAGATTTACACCAAACACCTATCATACTTTCATTTACACATGGCCACTTATGATCAAACTAAAGTATTAACATAAGATTAGAAACCCACAATATATGATAACAGTTTTAGACGATAAATCAAAGTATTTAAAATCGAGATTTGACGAGACATAATCCTAGTAACGTCGTTGAAGGTGGTGGTCGTTGAATGTGACCCCACCTGACAGGAGAAGACAAGACACGTTGAAGGTCGATACAAACCGCAACCGCATTCATATCCATACTTGTTCCTTCAAATTTCCATGACTCCAACCAGAACATAATAAGATACATAAAAACCAAAGTCCAAACAAAGAAACCGAACACTTCTTGCACCGCCACACGCAACACAGAGAAATCTAGATACTCACATCACATCACCAACCACCAATTAACTTCTGCCATTCTTTTTTTCTTTCTTCTATATATCATCACTTTCTCACTTTCTCATTTTCTCACTCTCTCAACCCGTGATTCCAACCTTCTCTTCACCCACCCCTTTTTCTTTTTCATCATCTCTTTCTTTCTCACACCCAACCATGGCTTCCATCTCACAGGGTCTTGTTCTCACCTCTGCCATGCTTCTCTCAACCACTCTCCTCTACGTTGCTTTCTCCAGGCAAAAATCCAACCTTTCTTTCCGGATTCATCACTCCAACAAACCCACCTTGCGCTCTTGCTTGTATTCAGGTAAAGTTTCAAATTTGTTTCAAGAATAATCACTGCAAGATGTTCTTTTCTTACTTTCATCTTTTTCTTCTTCTTTAGGTTAAGTTTTGAATGTGTTGTGTGGGTTTGCAGAGGAAAAGAAACGGGAGAGAAAGAAGAAGAAGAAGAAGAAAGTGAAGTTTGCAGATAGTGTGAAGAAGGAAGGAAGAGAAAGAAAAGAGGAAAACAGAGTATCGAAAAACTGCAGAGACGAATCCTCGGATTGTGTCGGAATGCCGGCGAACAGAATCGCTTTGTATAACGGGATTTTGAGGGAGCGAGTGCACAGAACAGAGTGCTCTTACTAATACTAACACCTGATTTTTCGCAAAGATCGATCAAATGTTGTACTTGTTGTACATTTGTGTAAGGAATTTGAAGAACGCACAAAATCTCATCCATGTGTCTCTGTCTGTCTCTCTCTCTCTCTTCCTCTGTTCTGTCTCTGTCTATCACACTAAATTTTCAAATATAATTTTGTGGTGAGGAGGGTGTTAATACAATGCAGAAATTAAAAGAATATAAAATCTGGGGTATTCTTTTCTTGTGGTTGTAAATTGATGATGCCTACAGGATTTTGTCCCATTGTTATGTACAAATTATTAGGCAAAGTTTTGTTTTGTTTTTTTTCTTTTTTTTCGAAAATAATATACTTCCATCCACTTGAATGAATCAAATTTCTATTGTTTGTTTTTCAACCATTCTTTTCGTTTATTGTATTGAAGGTGTCACTATTTTACTTATGTATTGCAGATTGCTATGTTTTGCCTGTGATATATTGATTACTAAATTAGATTCCATGATTAGAAAAACAATATATCTTTGTCTTATTTTTTTTCTCACATCTAGGGTCTTATTTTTTTTCTCACATCTAGGGCAAACAACAACAAAATACAATAATGATTTAAGTGGTTATTTTTTTAATGTTTTGTATAAAAAATCATAGTGGTAAAAAAAACTACTAATTTAAAGAAAATCATGTTTTAGGTTTCAATATTACATCTTGAGGTAGAACAAGACTGTTAGGTTAATTCGGATTGTAGTTACAGTATAATTATTTATTTAAGAGAATATATATATATATATATATATATATATATATATATATATATAATACAATCATATAACAAGATTCGATTATTTTGTCATGTCACTATGTGACAACAAACTAAATTTGTTGATTGCCTGTATATAAATATCTTACATAGGTACAATAATGGTGTATATAAATTATTCCTTGTTCGCACAGTTTTTAAGAGATGGAATAACTAATTTATTCAAGTTCAAATAAACAAACTATATAATTATAATAATATTAATATTTGAAATATTATAAAATATTTTGATGTTATTAATGTTGCAGTCTTCAGAAAAGTTTTAGTCTATTAATTATTTCAAATGATTGACTTATTTAAAATAACTCTATACAAGAGATTTTAAAAAAAGTGGGAGTTAATCCTTAAAATTTAATATATTTCTCACACAAATCTGACTCAAATGTTATATTTGATAGTTAAGTTGTTCTTCATCAGAATATCAGTCTAATTTAACTTATTTTACCTCTAAATTCACATCGAATAGACTATATATAGTTAATCATGTTCATCATCCATCTTTGAGTGATTAATACACTTCACCCTTTTTCATCATCAAATTAATATTTTTGGCCACCTTATAGGACCTACAATTGAAAATTATTACAAGAACAAGTTTTAGTTGACATTTAACATCTGACTTTTAGATTATGTTCATACTCAAACAAGTGAAAAATCAACACCTTTGACCCAAGAGTTTCATATTAAGAAAAGTCCACATAACAGCACCATTTAATATTAAACTAAAAGCTATGGAATTGATTATGGACTTCTATCTCACAAAAATCTATCACTCCTTACATTATAGACTCTGGTTCTGTCAAACTTGTCTGATTCAAAATCTCCTCACAAAATTCAAAGAAAATTCATTGAAGATATCAATGAAAAGATAAATTATATGAAAGAACAACAAGTGGATCTCTTATTTCCCTAGTCAATCTCTGACCTTAATCTAATGAAAAAAATCACAGTTTATGTCTGTTTGTTGTTCTCATCCTCGTACCCAGATGCTCTTCCTCTTCTTCCTATGAGGTATGGTTCTGGGGAGGTGTTTTCACTGGGCATATTCAGCCCCTGATAAGATCGATTAGCTAAAAACTCTGCTCCTGATTTTGCATTTCCTTTCATTAGAGCATTAGAGTTATTCCGCAACTGCAGTGCCTTCTCTGTTGCATTTACTAAAGCAAGGGCTTCTTTTTCTTGCTCAACATTTTCTGATCAAAATGTAGATTGTCATTAGAAAATAAAACTAATGATCTTATTTGGTAACTCAGAATAAATGACTGAATCATTACCAGCATTAAGTTTCAAGGATGGTGGTAAAATGATCTTATTTTGTATTCCATTAAACAGAAACAATGTGATTGACTAACAACAACACATCTTCAGCAATTCTTTTATTATATCAGAATTATGAAGGTTGGTTTTGTTCCTTTTAAAAAATCAATAAAAGTAACCATTCAGTTGCAAGCATAGAAGCATGAAATGAAAACTACCTTGGTTTTCAAAATCTTCAATGTATCCACCCTTCAAGAATGAAAACCGTGCTTCTTCTTCCTCTTGGTCTCCAACTTCCATTTGAGGCAAATTAATTAGATCTCGAAATTCCATTACATAGGCTCCTGTCCACTGGCTTCCCCTGAAAACAGATTGATATGGTCAAATCCGAAATCAAGTAATGGATTTACAATAAACAAAACAAGAGGCTACACAAAAATATTAGCAATTCATACATTTTAAAAATAAAAAGTATGTTTAACTATGATAGTGTACCTATTGAAAGCTATCATTGCTTCATAGGGAGTAATAACTGGAGCTAGATACTCTTTGCTATCCAGTAGAGCAGTTTGGGCACAAGAAACATATATAAAAACATCACACTGATGAAATCAAAGTGTTAGAAAGTTTTTACATAAAGACAGACTGAAATATATGGTACAGATGTAATAAATTTCACCTCAGGAAAGTTAGCAAGTTTAGCTGGGTTTGGCTTTCCCATAACCAAAGTATAGGCCTTCTTGCCAGCTCCAGTTATGAGCTCCTTCATTTGATTGATTATGTGAAGATAACCAGCTGCATCAGTATGCAATATGTTGAATTAAATCCCACTTCTATTGAAAAAAAAAACAAGAATATAAAATATTCACTCTCATAGGAGATAGTTTCCACATTTCTTATAGCTACCTAAACCATGATTAAGACTGTGAACCATTCACATATGCATTCTGTAATCATAGACAATAATCAAATGATGTCTCACATAATAATGTTCCTCAAGTAAGAAAACTATTCTTCTCATCGCATTCAAGGTTAGTAACATTAAGGATTCACTCTTGATATCCTTTCTTACTAGACAACAATATTCGAATAAAATGTTTTCATTTTTGGATGTTTGCAGTATTGTAATGTTTCGCAAGGAATGTGACAGTATAAATCTGTATATGCACATGCTACTTTAGTAATTATCATGCACACACAAAAAATGAATAAAAATTTGACAAGACAACATACCAACACCAAGAGTTCCAACTAAAATCCCAACAATATTAGCATCCTTAGCTCTCTCCACAAGGTAATATCTGCATAGTCATCAATCTAGCTTAGTAAATTTGAAGATATAAGATGGTTTACACAAGACAGAGTAGTGCGTTTATATTGGGATACATACCTACGTTTAAGAATCCTCCTTTGTTGAAACAAGTCCGTCACCATTTGATTTTCATTTGCATCATATCTGACTAAAACAACAGAAATCATAATACTTATAATCATGATTCAGAAAGAAACCTAAAGTAGAAAATAAGTTGAGAAGCTTTTTTATTTCATATACATGTTATACAGGTATAAAGAAAACTTAAAACAGAGTAATAATTTCCGGGAGGTTAGCTTCCCAAAATATACCCTTTTGTTAGAGATGCCGTACAACACATGACATGTTTACCAACTACTTTCTTCGTGCCATTTCATGATAGAAATACATTGTAAAGGATAACATAAATTAAAAGGAGAAATTGACATCAATGTTGGCAAAACTGAGATTTTAATTAAGTTAAGGTGGGGATGGTAGGAACCATTCAAAATTATAGTTAACATAAGCATATGTTCAATCACATCATTGAACTAGAATTCAAAATTCATAAGCTCAAAATCCAATACCACTCATAATTGGCCAGATAACTTTTTCATTAGAAATATAAAGGGCAAGATCGTGAATCTCACAAAATCACAATCCTGCCACCAATCCAACTCACATCTGGCTCCAAAAGTTGCAGAATCAGACAATTTCATGATCTTAATCAGGATCTTAACAACAACGATTGGTATAAGCAATTCATGCAAAGCAATACAGGTTTCATGAGAAAGGTAAGCTTTTATATGCAAATGCAACATATAGATATTGTAGTGTATAAAGAAAAATACAGATGCATATGACAAATTTCATAAAGGACGGGAAACTGTCAACCTATTTCACAAGTATTGAATGTGAGCACAACATTTGCAAAAGCTGAATCGTCAAGTCCAATCCAAAAGAGCAAGTAGTCATCCATGCTTTGTCCCTGAGGTAATTTCCAAGTTAATCCCCCAATGCTATACGTAGTTCCACTTTCCCCATTGCAACCACAAGCTAGTTCTTGGAGCCCTTTTATCTTTTTAATATCTTTTGATGGAAACATAACTGAAGATGGAACATCAGCAAAGTAAACTTCTGGCTTTGGGTCAAGTCTGCATGACATTGATGATTCTAACAGTGCTTCTTTAATTTGTTGCATTGAATGTGCATATTCCAGCCCAAAAAGGACCTGGAAGCAGATGGTCCATGAAACACCGAATGTCAGAAACTTGTATGGTAGAAAAATACCAATAAACTTCTCTTCTATATGGCAGAGAAGTTGGAAAAATTAGCAATTCATGCAAAGAAATGTAAATCATCCCAAAAAAACTACATAAAGATGAGAAGTCCAGTTTATATTCTGAACAATCATCACCAGAGGATAATTGCAGTTGCATTATTTCACATACACTACAAAATTCAGATAATTTATATAAATATGAATCCGGGAATGATTAAATAAATAGTTATACCATGATAGGCTTACTATTTGTCAGAGCATATTTTGACATACTTTCAACGCAATCAGCTACGCAAATGGAAGCCTTCCCAAAAACAAAAAAGGATGGCAGAGTTGTTGTCCTGAACACCAAAAAGAGGATCCAATGGAAGCGTAAGAATTAGAATCTCAACCCTTAATTAAGGTAAAGAAATAAACTGAGCAACCCAGTGGTACCACAGACACTATAATTCCATTTAAGTTGAAGTGCTCAAAAAAGGAATGGAATCTAAAGGAAACTTAGCATATGAACTAACAGCATAAATAACTGAGCAGTAAGTATCATACTCATACACAGATGGATATAGTTATTTGAAATGCATATCCACACTCCAAAATCAGATATGAGAAAAAAGACACGTGATTTATAAAATAATCTCAAATTCAAGATTTAAAAAATGTTTTAGAAGTACTCACGGACTAAAACATGTATGTCCATAATGTATGACACAATCAGCATTAATGTGTGATGCTCCAACTTCATCAACACAGCAACTGCCATACGCCGTGTCTGCCATCACAAACAACCCAACGTTCGTCTCGTGCCCACTTTCTGTGGCATCAATTTTCTTCAATGATTGAAGTCTCTTGCGCAGAGCAGTGACCACTCTTGTTGAATCTTTCAGAAGATTATCTGGAAACTGAATTTCACACAAGAATATCCTTGTAACAGAGCAAAGTATAGTAATAACCCCCATCTACAACGAGACCTTAAATATTCAAAATTTATACTGTGCTTGGTGATAGAGTTGATAAAGAATAGTTCTTTTATTGCTAGTGTTTTGTCTAGCCATTGATGAGTTTGAGGGAAAGGTGAAAGTGAAGAGTTGACGAGAAAGATTGTCTTACTTGTAAGGCAACTCTATTGAAGTTGTGAGTATGAATGAATTGAGCAGAGGCGGCAATATCATAATTTGATTCAAAATCCATAGCCATAACCAAAGATCACAAGCAGTGAAACAAAATAAGCTTTTTTGCTTTCTACGGCGTCCCTGTTAATAACATTCAAAGTAACAGAGAAAAAATTGACATTACATGTGAAAAGATGAAACTTTGAAAGCATTGAGAGAGAGGTAGTAACAATACGTGTTAAATTGAAGAACAGCGTGAAGTGTTGTTGTTGCTTCTGGTGTGGTGTGCGGAACCTGAACGCACTCTGCCACTGTTGTTGACGCAGCTCTTAAACGGCGTCGTGCTGCTCTCGCCGGAGTTTCTGAATCTATTGAGTTTTTGGGTACTTAGGGCACACCCAAAAGACTTGATTGATTTTGGAATTTTAAGAATGTAAGAATGTAACAATTTAAGAATCATTCTTTTAAAAAAGATTTTTTAACGAAAGTAATTTTTTTGTGTACATATATTATCCTATCGTAATATGTTAAATTAAGTATCTTCTAAACTTTATTTTTAGGTTTTGTGTATTACATGAATTTATTTGTTGTGATTTTTTCCATCAATAGATTTTTTAAGTTTAAATATGGTGTTGGTTAATAAAATATAATTTTTCTACCGAATAAAAAAAAGTTGATAATTTTAGTTCTTCAATTTTTCATCAGATTGCTTTCATTATTAATTATTAATTCTATTCAATTTAATAATTACGTGGATTGCGAAATAAACAATAGAAAAATTAAGAAATTAAAAAGTAAAGAATAATATTTACATTTACACTTATACATATAGATTTTTGTGTGTTCTTTGTTTTCTAAATTTATCTTTTAAATAATAATTTTTTAAAATAAAATAATTATTCTATCAATTTTACTGTTTCTTTAAATTTAAATGTTTTTTTAATTTAATCCCTTTTGAAACTTAATAATTTTATTATAAAATAAACAAAACTATTTATAACAAAATTAAAAATTATTTATATTTAAATTTGCAATAATAATAATAATAATATTAACAATAAATTTTTATTTTTTATTATCTAAAAAAAAGTAATACACATACATATATTTATAAGTAAAAAGAATTACTATTTATAACATTTTAAAATCATGAAATAATTATATCTTATTCATAAAAAGCAATAAATAAACACACTAAAGATAGAATTTTATGAATATTCGAATAACTTTCAGAAAAAAAAAACATAGGTATTATCTTCATTATAATTTTATGAAAATTTTGAATAATAATATGTACAACTGATCATTCATACATATTAAAAACGGACACTTATTTTGTTTCCTAATTTCTCTTATTTCATATTCATATTCTTTATGATTTTAATTTTTTTTATCATTTTAATGAAAAACACAAGTTTATAAATGTTCTGAATAAAATTAAATTGTGTTACTTTATTTAAATTTTGTCTATTTCTTTGTTGTTATTATTAATTTATTGTAGTATCTATAACATAATATACAGTAGTTCTGTGTAACTAAATACCTGTACATTATCGACAACAAATCCTTGTTTTTTCTGGAAAAGAAAGAGGAGAAGAAAGACAACACACAGAACCCAAAAAACAACTTCTCACACAACAAAGCTTACCCATTTCAGGGCTGCCACCAAGGTAACAGACACAATACAACCGCCATAGCTCTCTTTCTTCCTTAATTTTCCCTTTTATATCCTTATATTTCTCTTTATTCTCTTTCTTCTTCAAATAAATTACTAAAAGAAATTCCAATTTGTAATTTTTCTTTTAATTTTCTGGATTACTCCCTGACTTCATCTTTCTACTTCTTCATTCACCCGCGGATTCGTTTCAGCAGATCTGACTAGGGTTTTTGGGGGGTTTCAGACATTGCATGCATATGGGGTATGTTTTCTCTATCCAACTGTAACCCACCGAATAAATTTATCTCTTTTTTTAATTTATTTTTCATTTATTTACTTCTCCCCTTTGTGGGTATCTATGATTTTGGTTGTATTAAGAAGTATGAGTCAATAACATGTGCTGGTATAAGTGTTAATATAATCTGGGAATAACTTTTTTTAACGATTGTTTAGTGTATTCTTTTATTGATATGGTTTAGTGTTAATATAATCTGTACGTGTGTTTTTATATAGATATAGATTTTGCTCCTGGCTTAATTTTCTGAATTGAAGTGGTTGGGAATCTTGTGGAAGGGATTTTCTGTGTTAAAAACATGAGAATTTGAATTACTGTGTTTGGAAAGTTGTCGAACCTCTATGTCTGCATAATTTTCATTCAGCTAGTTTGTTATATGTGTAATCCTCTGCTATTTTTTTCTCCTTTGTGAGGATAATTTTGCACTAACCAATTAGAGAAAAACGTTTTAGTGTATGAATTTGTGGAGGATGATTTAGAAAATTGTATTGATATGATTATATTACGGTGCATAACAGAGTTAAATGTGATTGCAATAGCACAGTGGTTGCCTTGGATCCTTTAAAAAGTCCCCTCTAATTGCTAATGCTGATGTTCCGCCAAAAGGATTGAAGAAGCGAGGTAAGGAAGCAAAGAAAGCAAGCACATCAGAGGATTTTTGGATCACAAGCACGCATGATATGGACAACAGTGCGGTTCACTCACAGGGAAGCATTTCATCAGCCAGTATAACCAATCCACCTGCAGATTCTCATGGATCTTCATGCAACCCTACTGAATTTGTCAATCATGGTACTCTATGTTGCTTCCTTTTTTTCTTTTTGTTGATATTTCATTGCATAACATATGAAAAACTGAAAGGAAAATTAGATTATATGGCTTTGCACAATGAAATCTGAAATCATTTTTTGATTACTTGGTTGCTACTTACAAAAATTGGCAAAGAAAGGAAGGGAAAAAGTTATTGACCATGAGATTTCTTTGCCAGGTCTTATCCTTTGGAATCAGACTCGGCAAAGTTGGATCGGAAATAAAAGGTGTGAGAACAGAACCGAACAGTCACGAGAACCAAAAGTGAGGTAAACTGCATTGTTTGATTGCTTTTACTAGCACTTTGTAATTATAAGTTTTTAATTACTTTTTATTTATTGGGTGTTTTGGGGAGGAGGGGAGGGGTGATACATGCATAGCACCTATTTGCGTTTATTCCCCACAGAATTCACTGTGCTTTATAATTCTGATATTCCACAAGTCTAAACAGATGATGTAATGTACTTTTCAAAAAGTTTGTTGTTAGTTAGCACCTTTTTCAGAATCCATGTTTCTAAGAGGATAAATGTGCGGCAAGTATATGTAAGGATTGTTGCTAACAGCAAGCTCATTTTTCTGTAGTACTAATTTCTTGTGTTTTTTTTTTTTTGACTGGTGTAAAATGATTGGGTTTCATCTTAAGTTAAAATCAACACATGCACTTTAACTTTTTTGAAATCTCTCTCATATGTATATGTTCTTATGGAAAATTTTATCCAACAACAAATTGGAGAAAACACCAATTCCATCCATGGCCTCATGAAAATCTCTATCTATGGTGCTGCAGTTGGAATGCAACATATGAAAGTTTATTGGGTGGCAACAAGCCATTCCCTCAGCATATTCCCCTTGCGGTAAGCCACACGGTCTACTTCTGAGCCTAAGTAATTATTGAATAATGATACTTTGATACTTTGATAGTTTCACTTTATCTTCTTCTTTACAAATACAAAATTTTACTTTTGTTAGAACCATTTTATTCTTAATGTTAGTTTGGGTGTCAGAATTTTTTTCCTGAATTATAATCAATTATCTGATTTGTTTGTTTGTGTAAATTGTTAGGAAATGGTAGATTTTCTTGTGGACATATGGGAACAAGAGGGTCTGTATGACTAACCTATACAAGACTGATATGATTATAGTTCTTTCTTCTGAAGGAAGAGGAAAATTGAGCATACTTTACTTGCAGTTTGTAACTTTGTATATCTGTTGTAACATCATCTTTCAGTTAACAATGACAAGGAATTTTATTATAATTTTTCCACAGCCTGCACATTTTTAGGTATCATAAATGCCAATTCAATCACACAATCAAGATCTTGCAAAAAAATTTATCAAGTTAGCTGCAACTATATTTGCTGTTAACAGACTTTCAGCCTCTATGTGTTTGAGAGAATACAGAACACAGTTACTGTTTTTTCTTTTAGATGAAACTATGGTTAAGAGTTAGATTTGGAGGACTACTATATAATATTATTATTTAGAAGGAAAAAAAAACTAAATTTGAAAAAGTTGTAATAAAAGAAAAAAAAAATGGTCAAAATTGCAGAAGTAGCATAACAGTAATTGCCAAGAAAAGACATAGTGAAACTTGCATTTGAAAATTCTGAAACTGAAATGAAAGACAGGACAGGAGAATCGTACGGTCATGACGTTACCACACAACAGTTATGCTACAAGCACTGTTCTAGTAACAGCCTTTGGATGGCTTCCACGTCCTTTGGACATTGTGATTTGTGAAGAAAAATATTAAAATATTTTTATTTTATTTTATAATATAAATAATAAATATCAACTATAAAATAATAACATGAGTCAGTTTGAATTTTTGGACATTGGATTTGTGAAGAAAATACTAAAAGATATAAATACTTTTATTTTATTTTATAGACATAAATAATAACTACCAGCTACAAAAAATTATAATAAAAGTCAATTTGAATTTTATTCCATCTTCTTTATAGTAAAAAGGAAATCTAGAAAAGTTTCTTTATCGAGGGAAAAAAGGTTGTTGTTTTGTTTCGAAAATGTTGCAGATTTTTCCTCGGTTTGTTCAGTCATGGACAAGAAGCTCAAGAGTCGAGGAACTTGTAAAATGTCAAAAAGCTTAAAACAGAAAAGGGATTCATTAACCATCTTCTCTGTTAATTTAATTATAATATATTTTTATAAGAAAAAATAAATACCAAGTTGAAATTATTAATTGATTAATTATACTATGATTAATTTTTATAATAAAATACTATTTTATCTATTTATTAACTTTTTAATCTATGTAAAAAAAAATTATACCTAACACTTATTTATGCGTATGAAATAAGTGAAATAAGTACATCAAAATTCAGAAGAAAAAAAAAAGTACCTATAAAACTTCTTGTGTCAGGATCAACATCTTGTCATGTCTAATTAAACAAGTAAATGTTGTTAAGTAAGGTTATATTTCACATCTCACCACACTACTAAATCAATGAAAAGAAGATTCTTGTACCTAAATATTAAAATAACAGGTTTTCTATAACAAATTTTAACTGTCATTATTATTAAAATATGAAAAATTATTATGGTACTATAAACAATTTAGTACATAACAAACTTAATATATGAACTAACAAATATACATAACAAAAGGTCAAAATGAATTAACCCTATGACACTATGAGAAAAGTTATAATCTTTATTGATCAATCATAAATAATCTTGACTTTGACACAGTGATCTTCCTTAGGAAATAGAGATAAGGAATCTCATGCCACACTTCATAACCCTCAGTCAAACAGTATTTAGATCTTTGTGAACCCTGAAACTCAATTTATTACTTTGAATCTTGTTAATAAAAAATTGACCAAGAATCCAAAGTCAGGTCTCCAATTTCCCAAAAGGACTGAACTACACATTTCCTCTCTGTGCTCTCCATTTTCACTATTTTCATTGGGGGAACAAACCACTGAACCAGTGCATTGTCTCTCCAACAGGAAACATCTCTCAACTTTATCAAACACATTCATTATTGTCTTCTCTTCTTTTCTATCATATTTCAATTGCCACAACCCTTCACTCTTCACATAAATCACTCTCAAAAAATATCAAACACCTCACTCATGGCACCACAAAGCAGAAACAGATTCAAAGTTGCACTCATCTTGGCTTTCTTCTTTTTCCTCATTCTTCTACTTCCTGAATCAGGTAACAAAACTGTCCATTTAGTCATTTTTTATGTACTGAGAAATATATATGAAGCTAGAAATTCAGAACTAGAGTTCATGATTGTGATGCATATTTGTCTCAGTGAGAGGTGATAGAAGAAGAAATAGTTTGGAAGAAAAGAGAGTGATGATAGGGTCAAAGCCTCCAGCTTGTAGAAACAAGTGCATGAAGTGCAAGCCTTGCACAGCAACTGTGGTGGTTCCTAATCACAAGAGTCAGGATGATAGCTATTACCTTCTTTCATGGAAATGCAGATGTGGGGATAAGTTCTTTCAGCCATAGCTATTACCTTCTTCTAACCCTAAATTTATGTACATTATTTTTCAGTCCTTTAACCTGAATCTACCCTAGTATTGTTCATGCTTGCTTTTGTTTCTCATCTTTCTCTCTTTTTCATTACTGAACTTATTCATGATGTATACATTAATTTAATATGTATACATGTTCTAAGTTAATCTTGTTGGAAGCTTCTTATATGTGTCTCACTCTTTCTTATTAGTAACTAAATGAAGGAGATAACTTGCTTTGATGAAATGGTTTATATAACTGCTTTCATGAATACATATATCCATGCATAATGGAGATAGGTATACATATTACTATATATGCATGCAAGGCAAGGCAAGAAAAAACAGTATTCTAATTCAAATCACTAACATAATTATTTAATAAACTTAAATATATAACACTTATATATAGTACCTTAATTTTGTATATTTTAAATATTTTATGGTTTACTTTGTCTGGTTTAAAATACTTTTCTAGATATATGGTGGTGACAAGTTAAGCAGTTATATGCAGATATATCTTGCAGCTAAGATCAGATAGGGACATGGTATGCAGAGTTAGGAGTTGTTTTAGATATTTGCAAATATATTCTTTTTTATTTTTCAAAGCATTGAGTTAAGTTTTATTAGGAGACATATATAGTTTATAGCTATAAATACACAATTTATGTTACTTCTCAGAGTTTTTTTTTTTTTTTTTAAGATTAAAATTTGTATCTATAATATTCTTAACACTAAAGCGAAGAGTTTATTAACTAAAAAAAGTTATCAAGAGATAACTTTATCAAATTAATAACCAAAACTGGATATTTCACAAAAACTAAAATAAGACAAATTTATAATACCAAATATTTCACATTAACTAAAATAAGACAAATTTTAGGAGATTGTAATATATAAGATATGTGAATTTTATTTTATAAATTAATTTTATAAGATTAAATTAAACTTAAATTTTTTAAATGTTATTAAGTTCAATCAAACTTTATCCTAATAATATTGTTTTTAAAACATATATTTAAAAGTATTTGATAAAATTTAGTACGTGACCCATTATATAAAAATACTCCTCTTTCTCTAAAGAATACGAGCTCTTTTTTATTTTTACTGTTATTCATCTACTTTTAAAATAAAATAATGTATAAATTAAGAAATAGAACTTACATTTCATTTATAATAGAAATATATGGGATTTTATATATTAATGTTGTTTCACCCCTAATTACAGATCGGCCTTAAGATTATTCGTCTTTTAAAAGGTTTGTTTCTCGTTTTATAAAAGTAAAAAGAAAAAAAAAGTTTCCATTTTAATATAGTACGGGTAACAGGAAAATTGCATTTTTTTTAATAAATATATTTTATTGGTATACATATTACCGTAGACTTTGTGGATGATTAATTTCTAACAAAAATATTATCTACTTTTAATGAGATATCTCAACTCTCACATTTTTTTTGGTCCACAAAATTCAACTTAGAAACATTATTTAATCCAGTAACACTTTAATATACAATCTAATAGTTATAATTGATTTTAATATAAATGTTTATTTATATATAACTTCTATGTTACAGTTGTTAATTTCAGTCAAATTAAAAAAAAAAAGCATATTTTTAAAAAAATAACCAAACATAAATTTCCAACATAATTTTATTAATTAAATATAATATTTTTATTATAAAATAAACTGTAAAGTATATATAAGAGAAGAGAATGTTTAAAAAAAAAAAGAAAACCACCCGAACTACTAAAGATTTGTATGAACTTAGTTCACAAAGCCCAAAAGGATTGGGTCAACAACACTGGACCCTCCTAATACTCTTCCAAGCATATCTTTATCATAAACCAAATCAAAATCTCTCTTGTGCGTTGCTTTCTCCCCAATTGTCTTGTCAAAAGCGACTTTGTGATTATAGATGGAAAGAAATTTATACCGCTCAAAGTTTTCATATTATATGAAAATTTTCTTACAAATATATTAAAAAGAAATTGCAAGAAAACATTTTTTCTTGTTATTTTTTTTAAAAATTTTAGTTGACAGATAAACTTTTTATAAATAATTATTTCTTATAAAATTATAAAATTCACAAATATTTCTTACAAAATTTATTGCGAGAAGTATTTTACATAAAATATTTTGTAAAAAAATTAACAACAATTTTTTACAATTTTTTTTTATAATAAAATTTATAAGTATTTTTTTTTCTTTAATTTTTAAATTAAAAAAAAGAAATTGAAGTGAAAAAGAAAAATAATTAGTTCTAAAACCTAGAATTTACCTTTTACTTTTTCTTTAGTCACATCAAAAAGTTATTTATTGTTTTATCGACAATTGTTAAAAGTTAATTCTTGTTAATAAAAAAATTAAACCTATAACTTCTTTCACTTTTTTTATATAATTTATCAAATTAATTTTATCTCTTTAAATTATTAGGAAAAAAATCGAACACGACCTTCTATTTTCTAGCCATTACACCACCTTATCATTCAACTTTATTTGCTAACCATATGATTAGTGTTTGAAGTAACGAGTGTGAAGATGGCGATAAGATTCTTGAAGCATAGATTGATGAGAAAAAGATAGAATGAAAGCTTGAAATATCCCATGTCGATCGTGGTTTTGTAGTTACAACAACATTTCAGTCTTGTAATGAAAGCTGTGTTATACTATGTTAATTAATTCAATGATGAGCATGGGCAAAGTTTGTCACCCAAGACAACGTTGACGCATGTTCGGCATCAATTGGTCGAAACTGTGGCTAGATTGTGACACCATTTCTGTGACCTGCATAATCCATTCATGGCCGTTCAATTTTGCAGCCTGCAATAACTCAGCTTCTCAGAAACGGGTCCACACCGATTCATGTCACTCAATCGTGTCCTCGCCAAACAGATCCTAATCTTCAACTTGTATTTTTCTAATGCTCAAATGCTACATGTTCTTCACTGGTGCTACTGTATAAAAATGACTCACCCCTTCTTTGGTTTTTGTGTTTCTGTCTCAACTCAGGAGTTTCTCTTCTCACACACACTCTTTCACTCACTCTCAAATCACTCTCTCTCTTTTTCTTGCGGTGTTTTCTTTCCAAGTTAAGCACTTTATTACACTTTCAGTCCCTACCATGTCATTCCCTTCTACCCTTTTTCGTTTTCCATTGTTTCTGTCTCTCTGAAGTGCAAAAACATGTTACTCAGAACTTGCACCGTACCAACTCCAACCTCATGGCTGCACCATTCCAAGGACTCTTCATCTGAGAGACATAACGCTGAGAAGAAAATTTGCATGTCACGAGAGTGGAAGAACCAAAGCATGAAGATGAAACAAAGTGGAGAAGTGGGAGAAGAAGAAAAGCAGAAATTTTTGAAGAAGAGAGGAACACCAGTTTCGGTTCGGGAACTGTTTTCGGGTTCTGGTTTGGATGAGCATGAAGAGGGTGGTTTGGGGTTGCAGACGTCGGTGATGGGCGGTGGGATGGGGAGTGGCGGTGGCAGGATCTGCGGTGGTTTTAATGGAAGTGGAAGAGGCTCACATGGTAGGGATTGGACAGATGCTTATTATCAGAACATGATTGAAGCAAACCCCAATAATGCTCTTTTGCTTGGAAATTATGCTAAGTTTTTGAAGGAGGTAATTACGTTCACTTTTAGTTTGGTTTAGTTTGGTGGATGCTTAAGCTTGTTTCTTTCTATTACTACTTAGTGTTTTTGTGACATTGAATTTGCAAATAGGTTCGTGGAGATTATCTTAAAGCAGGGGAATATCTTGAAAGAGCCATTTTGGTTAATCCTGGTGATGCTAATGTTTTGTCCCTCTATGCTGATTTGATATGGCAAACAGAGAAGAATGCTGATCGAGCTGAGGGCTATTTTGATCAAGCTGTTAAAAGTGCACCAGATGATTGGTGAGATAAATATACACAGATTAGGAGAAAAAAATATTTTTGTTTGTTTTGTAGTAGTGTTGTAGCTTAATTATAGTTGATAAAACTAATGTATGAACCTTATTTATTGTCCATCTTCAGCTATGTTCTGGCTTCTTATGCAAAATTTCTCTGGGATGTTGAAGAAGATGAAGAAGAAGACAAAGAATGTGAACAAAAGACTGATCTGGGCCATGCATATCCACTTGATCTGTTTAAAGAAACCAAAGATAGCCCTCATGGTAGTCAAGTTTTTCAATCCTAAATCTCTGAGTGAACTTGGATAATCTTAAAAGACTAATGAACTATTAGAGTCTCAAACAATAATGTGTTCCCTTTTTTCATCTCTTATAAGTGACTATTATGTAACATATATATCGGTTTAGTAGAGTAGAGTTGACTATGTAGCTGTTAATAGCTTATGCTACAAATAAGAGAAACCAAACCTGAAATCTGTCTTCTGTTGTATACTAGGGAGGCTTCCACTGCTGTATCTTGAGAATATGAAATTTTGGTTGAAAATGAAGAAAAGAGAACAACCCTTTTACGGTTTCACCATGTTCTTTAATTGCTTATCTTGAACTAGAGTTGTTAAAAACAGTGATCACAATGCAATGAGATTATGGGTTGATTCATATGTAACAGCTTCCATGCCTCTCTCAAGATTGAATAAAAATGGGCCAAAAGGAAATGTTTTAGTCTCCCTCATGACTTGTTTTGGTACCATATTTTCCCTACGTTTTTCCTAAAAAAAGCTCAACATCTAGTACATCTAGTTCTCCCTTTATTGATCAAGGATCAAATATGTTGGGCAAAGTTGATCCAATTTTATGACAAGAAAGGAAAACACCAAAAGTAATCATGAAAATTTAATGAGCGTAAGTCTTATATCAAGTAAAAATAGAAAGCAAGAAAAAAAATGTATACACTTATTATTTTAAAGTTTTAAGTTCTAAACAATGTTAATATTTTTATATGTGTTTATATTGAGAATTTAAATGTGAGTCTAAATCACATATCAAACAAAAATGAAAAAGTTGAGCATCATACAAAAATGAAAATCTATAAACTTATTGTCTTAAAGTTTTTTTGTTAAAAATGATATCAATTCCTTATGTGTAGGATAGACTCGTTTCTCTTACCTTCTCTCCTAATGAATCCTTCTTGAAAGATCCATCAAATAAAGCATAGAATATTCATGTGATAGGTTTAAATAACAATATAACATAAACCAATGGCTCCAAATGTAGATGGGACCTGGTTTGCAACTTCATCTTTGTGGTCACAGCCAATAGTATTGAAAGTATGGGTCTCTGTCTTCTTTGTCTTTAACCTGTCAGATACACTCCTTGATATGTTTGAGATGCGTCTTATTTAAACACTCTCTTCTCATAATTTTGTACTCACTCCATGAGAAGTGATATCACCGTTAATTTAGCTTTAGTTATTAAACTATTATCTCAGCCTTCAGAAACACTCATAAGCTTTTATTTCTGGCTAGACTGAGATTTTGAAACACTAAGAAAAGGAAACGCGATTTGGAAACACATATCTAGATTTCATCGTCAATCATGAAATCTACCATGTCGAGTTTTGAGGTCAAAACATGCTACAAGCCATGTTGGTCATATGAGTTATGGAATAAAGGTTAGAGTTACCTATTTAATGTTCTTTCTTATCTGTATGAATGATTAAATGCTCCCAAGTCTATCTTCACACGTGATAAGAAATAGCCTTTCCACCACTCATCTTCTCATGTCCAATTAGAATTCAGCTAAGAGTCTAAGCCCACCATGGATTAGGTACCCAAATGGAAAAAGTTTCTTTCACACCATGTGATTACCATATAACAATCTTTGTAACAGGAAAATCATCTTAACATAACAATTTTTTTTTGTTTCTAATAAAAAAACAAGTGAAAGATATCGTAGTGTTAAAGTGTTAAATGAGTGTAAAAAAAATTATAGTGTAAAGTATAATTTTCAATCGCAAATAGTTATGTTCTTCTTAGACAAACTTGATATTTTCAATATCAGGTAAGATCGTCAAGATCATGAGATCATTTTTTATTATATAAGAAGAGTTCTTTCACAAAATGTATTTCTCGGTAATGGTTCTAGAGATCCTATATCTATCGGTATGAAAATAAATCATGTGACGGGTTTCTTATTTGAACAAATGGTACTTCAAACTTAGAATGAGTATAAAGAAATTAAGTATACTTCTTTATTTTTTGAGTTGTTATATCGTTCAAGACCTTTGGTCTCTATCCAAACTTATGAAAAAAATGGAATCACATCTTATAGACTTGTTGAGAATAATTCTGATCTAGTTCATGACCTATTAAGAGTTTCAAGCATTGCGGATAATGAAGATTTCTTTTTTTTCTTTCAAGTTTTTAAGGTTACATAATTACTTAATCCGCAACATTTTTTACTTTGATTTTGTTCGGAGACTGTTTTTGTAAAATAACTAGCTATCTATATAGATAGTATTGTAAATATTGGCCTATTTTTTGGTCATTCCTTGTCCGTGAATTTAAAGAACCAATCACCAGAAACCAAGAAAAAGAAAATTAAAGAGAAGATCGTCATCCATCCACAGGCAGAAGAAAGTTCCATTCTGCACATCCTATGTACAAAATTGCATAGGATTTCTAAATGAAAACACAGTTACAAGCAAAATTTATGTCCATAGAACTGAAACTAAGCATTAAAAAGCACGTATGCATGACTCAGTTAACTACTTACACTTGATCTCATCTTGGTCCTGATAATTGAACACATGACATAGGCACATTACTGAAAAAACTGGCTTGTCCTGATGAAGTAGCTTCTCCACTACTCAATTTCATGAAAGCTGAATAAGTACCAGCTTGAGATAATGAAGGAGGATCAGGCACAGTACACAAACCTTCAAGCATCTGAGCCACTTTTGTCATGGAAGGCCTCAAACTCACATCATCTTGTATGCACCAAAGAGCAACTTTTAGAGCAGCCTCAACCCTTTCATCCTTCTCATCAATATCTATCTTTGGATCAAGAACTTCCTTCAGTTTCCCTTCATCCATCATTCTGAACACATAAGAAGGAAAATGTGCTTTCTCTGCTCCTTCCCATTGATCATAGTTCTTCCTCCCTCCGATTATCTCAAGCAAGAGCATGCCATAGCTGAAAACATCACTCTTCTCCGAAATTGCATAGTTTGTAATCCATTCTGGTGCTAAATACCCTCTCGTGCCCCTCAGAGTTGTGAACACGTGGCTCTGCTCGCGGCTCATTAGCTTGGCCAATCCAAAATCTGAAACCTTTGCTGTGAAATTATCATCAAGAAGAACATTCTGTGGCTTGATGTCACAGTGGATAATCCTCACTTCACACTCCTCGTGGAGATACGCCAATCCCTTAGCCGTGCCTATTGCAATGTTGTACCTTGTCTCCCAGTTCAGCAAGAAACTGTTCTCACTGTTCTTGAAGATCCATTTGTCCAGAGAACCCCTCGCCATGTATTCATACACAAGAAGACGATGAGGACCCTCAGCGCAGAACCCTTTGAGCTTCACCAGATGAACATGGTGAATACTTCCAATTATGGACACTTCTGCTTTGAACTCTTTGGCTCCTTGTCCAACACCTTCCAATTTCTTCACAGCCAATTGGGTGCCATCTTCAAGCTCACCTAAATACACTGAGCCAAAACCTCCTTCTCCAATTTTTGTGGAGAAATCCTTTGTCGCTCTACAAAGAGCAGCAAAAGTAAAACGCGCCGGCATCCCAGAGATACTGTCCAAGAAATCATCGTCTTCCTCGAACGTGTCTTCGGGATACCTAGTATCATTCTTCTTCCTCTTGTAGTAGTACAAGAATACTGTCACAAGACCAACAATAACCAGCACTGTGAGAACTGCTATGACTAGAACTAGCACCGTGTCTTTCCTTCCATTTTTGTTGCCATGTCCATCATCACCACCACCACCAATGGAGACCTTCATGTATGAAACATAACCACCGGTGCCCCCCTTACTGCGTTGGAAACTCCCAGTGTCATCAAAATGAAAGCATCTTCCGGTACTGTTTTCAAAGAAAAGCACACGGCAAGAACAGTTTCCTACACAAGACTCTTTGCAAGAGTTAAGGGTTGATTTTGAGACCGGTGTAGTGTACTTGAGAGCAAAATAATCAAGCTCTTCACCGACATACACAAGTTCTGTTGAAGTACTAGAACAGGTGGAGATGTTGGGGGGTTTGCAGTTAAAACTAGTTCTGAGAAGTTTGGGGCAGATGCACCAGTTTTCAAAGAAGCAAACATAGTAAGGATCACAAGGCTGAGGAGTGCCACAAGGGTCTTGTGGTACCTTAACTGCCTCAGGGGTGGGAGACCTCCCTTTGTTAAGGTCATAAAAAGTGATAGCCCCGGTTGGATCCAAGGTAGCAGCCCACAATGAGTTTGGATCTGAGTGCTCAGAGAAGTTAATTTTCCACAGCAAAGCTCCATTTGGGTCAAAAAATCTCCATGAATTGGACACCAGAGAAGCTGAGTGAACCTTGGTAGTGCCATTTTTGGAGCTTCTATGAGCTTCTTCTGATAGGGACCAGTACATTTGTGGAGGTTCAAATCCTGCGTAGAGAAACAAATCAGCTTCCTTATAACTAAGATAATAGTTCATGTTCAAGCTGTTGTGGAAGCTTTTGAGCATCATTCCCTCCACAAATTCTTGCCCAGGTAAAAGAGTATCAGTGGGATGGCTAAAACTCTGCCAAATGGCTGTGCCATTTTCCCCAACCAACACCAAATTCCCTGAGTCTAGCAACTCCATGGCTCTCACTTTATTCCCTGTTGTATTTGTTGCCCAAACCACAGCATCATCACCTTTCAAATATGCATTCCCACCACGGTCCAACTCAAATTTTGCAGATTTTCCAACGAGTAACCCTCTGTTCGCAGTCCAAACCACTTTGTAGCTGCTTAAGTGCAAGACAACTAAAACAAACGACGAAACATCGAGAGTAGTGAAGAATCCTAAACCGAAAGCAGAGTTGTTGGATATCAAGAAAAAACCATTATGGTCGCTCCACTCAGGCTGCGATGCACTGAAGCCAGGATATATCTGATGAATGTGTTGATCTTTCGCCAGACAGGTACTACTGAACAAAAGGAACACACACAAAAACGAGGTTCCCCACCTTAACATACCCATCATCCTATGACTGCATCAAAACATTGAGTATTAACTCAAACAAGGATCATGTAAGATCTGAGAAGATAATAAACAACTTGGTTACTAACACTACACCTTGATTTACTTCACACAAAGTATGGAATTGTTTCCTTGAGTGAAACAGAAGCAAACCAAACCACGAGGTGGGTGTGAAACTACTGTAAAAAGATGGAGATTTTCATGGAAAATAGTGCAGGAAAGCATGTGAGGAAAGATAGAAGGAAGTGCAGAATGAAATGAAGAGAAATAGTAACAGAGGTATGAATATGGCAGACCTTTATTTTGCATTGAGTTGGAGAAGCGATGTGGTGATGTTAGAATGTTGAAGAAGAAGAAGAAGAAGAAGAAGAGGAAGATTAGAAGGAGTTGTGTGCACTTTGTCCATAGCTACATATGGTTGAAATTCTATGTTCTTTCACTACAGACTAATAAATGGTAGGGATGATGTTGTTGCATAGTTTCACTATGATGCTCCTAAACTTGCCTGTTTTTGAGGTTATTGACCCTTTTGACTTATTTTTGTGTGTGAATATATATATATATATATATATATATATATATATATATATATATATATATATATATATATATACACAAAATAACACTCGTATAGGTTTTTGTGATTATTTTCTAAATTAAC
>Ga0214542_1002986_pt1 | contig 34907 bp, 26 predicted proteins | sample CNSS1metaG_FD_160096 | JGI IMG/M metagenome (GOLD analysis project Ga0214542, IMG submission 160096) | Root nodule microbial communities from cowpea collected in UCLA plant growth center, Los Angeles, California, USA - CNSS1 | ecosystem: Host-associated > Plants > Roots > Nodule | place: USA...
ACAGTTATTTTTCTCTTATTTTCTCCGTACATTTTATTTTATTTTTTATAAATATACTTTTATTTTATTTATTAACTTAATAACATTACAACATCATCAATTATTAATATAATTCAAAAAAATGTGTCATCAATTATTAATATAATTCAAAAAAATGTGTACACACAGGCGCGATAGCGCCTGTGTTTACACTAGTATCAATGTAACGACGATCTCGTCAAACTTATTCGCAAACACAAGACATTAAAAAAATAATATTAAATAAAATTTATATCAATAAATATTCGCTCCTAAACCTAAACTCTAAATAGAACAATCCTTTACCACCATTAAAGACCGTGAATCAAACCGACATAAGATATTAACCTACAAAACTTTAAACCAAATGAATGTAATCTAAAATTTAAAATTATGAATGTGAGTTTAATTTTTTTTTTTAATTTTTTCAACTTTTTTACTTTTTTTTTTCAATATAAAATTTAAACGTACACTTAAGTTAACGCTAACGGTTACAAATTACTGGTTTAATTAAACCAACGACGGAACTAATTTTCATGACACTTATTAAATGGATCGTAAAATTAGAAATGAAATCAGCACAACGATTTGAAACAACAATGTATAATTAAGAACATAGTACGTGATATCAAAGCTTTGTATGTGATATAAGCTCTAACATAAACCTTATTATGACATCAAACAAACAAGCTGAAAAATTAACATAATTATCACATCAAACACTCCTGCAACCCTAGCAAATAAACACAAAGATATTTGACTGAAGAGGCATCCTGTGCTGCCATGAATGCAGAGGACGCTTTATTGGCAGAGTCTAAACACAGATAATTTGATTAAAGATGCATCCTGTGCTCCCATCAATGCAGAGAACGCTTTATTGGCAGAGTCTAAATCTTAGAGGAAGCCTGAAGCATCAAGCATTCACTGTTTAGGCTGCAGGGGAAGTAGCAAAGTAAACAATGAAAAACCAATCACAGTTCTTCAAAATCAGTAGTTAAAAGATTAGAAATATATTTTTGTACCAGAAAACGTTCCTTGAAAAGATCAATGACTTCCTGTGGATCAACTTTTGTCTCTGTATAAGCGTCAATCTTGTTCAGCTCCTGTAAAAGAAACATTTTCTTTCATAAGGGTTCTTCTTGTCAAAATCATGAAATTGAGGACTCATGCAGCAAATTGCAAACTTCATTACATAAACAAAGTGCCATTTCCACAAAGAATGGAAGAAATTTTACACAGAACTAATTATGGGTACCTTAATCCATGTTGCAAGTTTAGGCCTTCCTTCTATGATGTCATGTTTGAATAACTCAGCAAAGACAATCTGAAATCTTTCAACAAATGGAATATATGCTATGTCCACCTGATCATACAATCATTTAAAAATTATAAGAAAGAAAAGCTGCATACATTGATATTATCAAATACTACACCAATATGCTACTTTTGGATTAAATCATGAGTTCTTCCTTTCATCATATTGAAAATGTTGTGTTTCACATGCACCACGACGAGGATCGGTAATTGGTCAGAAAACAACAACTTTACAAGGAAGATGAAAAATGAGGATCACTGAGTTGATTTCAACTTACAAAACTGAGTTCACCAAGCAAGAATGGGCCATCATCAAATTTACCAAGAGCATTCTCCAAGTATTCAAAAGCAGAACCTGGTTTAAATCACCATTATAAGAACCAAAAAATGAAGAAAAAGAAAACTTTCCTCTATTTACAAACTTGAATATGGCGCTTACTGGCTTCTTGTACAGCATCTCCTTTCAATGAAAGGAACAGGTCTCTGGTGAATGTATTAACATGGGATATCAATTGCTCACCAAACTCTTTCTTCGCAGGATCCTAAAATAATTTCAACTTCACATTATTAATCTACTCCAACAACTGAAAAAAAGATGATAAGAAAAGGTATGAAGTGAAAAAAACAGAAGTAATGTGCAGTGCTTAGTTCTTACAGTGGGAAACAAAGGTGTCCCTTCAAAGCTGGCATCTACATATTTGATCAAATCAAGACTTTCTCCCAAAATTTTGCCGTTGTGCTCCAATGCTGGCACCTACAAATAAATTACATTTTAGGGAAACAAATTCAACTTGCTAAACCAAACCAAACCAAATCAAATCAACATAGCAAAATGAACCCCTTTAGTTACCCTCATTTGTCTAAGTTACTAACTCACCTTATTTTCAGGGTAGACTTTCTCCTTATACCAAGCTGGCCTATCTTGAAGATCAATAGGGACCAATTTGATCTTGTCTTGTAGCCCCTATGGTGTGAGTTAGCAGCATGAGAATTAAACATATGAGTAGAATATTGTAGACAAGACAGAGGAAATTTGAAGAAAGAACCTTGTAGTTCCTAGTGATCCAAACACGTTGTGCATAGGGGCAACCATAACTGGTGTACAACCTAAGGAAATGGTAAAAAGGTGAGGACTTGACATCTGAAAATTGAAGCAAAACCATGAAAAGAAAGTGAATTCTGGAGAACCTGGTGGTGCCATCAAAAAGAGGAGGTTGATCGGAGGTGGATGTCAATGGAGGAGGACGAACACTGTGAAAGTCACAGAGAGAGACAGAGAGCGCATTAGAAAAGAGGGTAGTTTTGGAATAAGAAGGTTGCAGAATGTAGAGAAGGGAGAACTTTCTTACAAAGTAGCCATTGATGTTGCTCTTCACAGAAAATCTCAAGGATTGAGTGGACAAAACCAGAATGGTGTCTGAGTTCAAGCGAGTTTGGTCCTTTTATGCTGTTGCCTTTCCTATGGGTCCCACCAGCTGATTTTTTTATTTTTCTTCAAAGTAGTTCCGGGATTCATCCCCTAATCTAACCTAATCTTATGGAGAACAATCATCATTTTATACATTTTACACCAAAAGGGAACGATATTTTCACAATTAAAATTTAACATTTTTTTTAAATTTAACTTAGGGTAATATGTTTTTTAAGTGGTTTCAGAATATAAAAAATAAAAAGAATAGAAAGTTACATCAAAAATATTATTTCAAATTATAAGAAAAAATTATTAAAATTTAATTATAAAAAATAATTATTTTTCTTTTATATATTTATATATAATTTATATGTTTTTTCTTTTCTTTTATACCAATAACAAAACAAAATATAGTTAAGAATATCAAAATGTATTTAAACTCCTACGTTAATAGGAGTCACACTTTTACATGTAATTTGTAAGTTTACTTGTTTTTGTCATTTTATAAATATTCAACACCAAGAAGAAGCTACCGACAACAAAATACAGTATAGTTAAAAGTTCAAAAAGTATTTAAACTCCTAAGTTAGTAGGAGTCTGTTTTATTAAGGTTGGACTAAAAAAATTAACTTTTTAATTATTAATCAAATTAAATCTGATTTATTTAATTTGCAGATTAAATAGATTTGAATGTGATTAAAGATGAGGTAATCTCAAAGTCATGAACAACACTCTTTATTATTATTTTTTACAACTTTTTCATAATTTTTTTATTATAATTATTTATTATTTTTAATTATATAGATTTATAATTTGATTTTTTTAAGTATAATTATTTATTACTTTTAGTTATTTAGACTATCAATTTAGTTCTTTCAAAATTAAAATGTTATTTAATAATAATTAGATAATTTGAATGTTCAATTTATTTTTTACCATTTAAGTTTTAACCAATAAAATAAAGAAATATTTTTTTTAAACTGTTATAAAAAAATAAGTTGATTATACTGTGATAAATATATAAAATAAATTATAAAAAAAATTGATAACATTATAATAAATATATAACATAAATTGTAAAAATAAAATATTTTTCTGTAAGTCACCTCACCTAGTTCATAAACCTATAGTGGATTGAGTTGAATTAGAAACTTTTTGACTCACCAAATTATGAATTAAATTAAATCAACTTATTTTCAATTTAATTTATAATAGAATCCAATTTTTTAATCCATTTGATTCACTTTATTATTCTTATTTTTAATTAAAAGTATTATAAAATAATGTTATTTTACTTATTTTTGGCAAGGATGAAAAATTCAATTTGAATTCCTAAACTTATTAAATTACTTTATTATTTTTATTTTTAATTAAAAATACAATAAAATAATGTTATTTTACTTATTTTTGACAAGGATGAAAATTTCAACTTGAATTCCTAAACTTATAAGGATAATGATACTCATATTTATGTTTTATTTTATATGTACTTGTTATATACTTGTTTGTATAACCTATAAATTTATTAAATATCATTTTTATTCTCTCTCTAAATGTATATTAAATGATAATTCATCTTTTGATGTCCATGAATCAATTTTCATCTTACAATTACCCATTTCATGTTGGCTTAGTTTCTGCCTTTTGCATTTGTCCATTTCATGATCCAAAAAGGGAAACGCAAGTAGATGGGAGAAGAGAAGGGAGAACTATTTAGGAGATAACTGCTTCATGATGTTAAAATATTAATTTTTTATATAAAATATTTTGAATTTAGTTAATGCATATTGATATTTTAAATTTAATTAATTATCTATAATAAAATTAAAAAAATATTTATTGTATATAATTTATTTTTAATAATTATAATAAAAATAGTTTTTTTTGTTATCATAATCTATAACAATATATAAAAGGGATTTCTCTTTTTTTTCCACTTTTTATTTTTTAATTTTATCTTTAATTATTATTTTAAAAATTAATTATTTTATAATTATTTTTTTGTAACCTTTTTTTTATTTTGACCGTTATTCTAAAAACTTTTTTAAACAGTTATTTTATTTAATAACTATTTTAAAATTAATTATATATATTTTAAAAATAAATATTATTGATTTTATAAAAATTAAAAAATCTAGATATAGTATCAAATATTCGCTAGTAAAAGAAAAGTAAATACACGTCCGCGTAGGCAGATATATGAATTTTCATTAGTTTTATATTAACGTGATTTAAAGCTTATTTTAATATTACTTATATATTATTATATTATATTAAAATATTTTACTAATCTTAAAATTTTATTAGTTAAATATTTAAGTTTTATATTTATACATTATTATATTAATTTATAAAACAAAAGAAAATTAGAAACCCTACCCGGAAATGGGTTTATGGAGAATTCAAAATGAAATTCAGCAATACAGTTCCGAAATCAAATTTTATTATTGTAAATAAGTTCATTGAGGGATATTTTTTTTTTCTTAAATTGAATTTATTCTGGAAAAAAAATCATTTTGATTAGTTTATTATATAAAAATTGTGTACAAAAGTATTTGAGAATCATTTTTTTATTAATTTTAACCTCTATATATTATAAATTTACATGACAGTAAGTCAACAAGTTAAGTCTTCAAGATGAGACAAAGTCAACATACAATGCGTTAGCTTTCACAGAAGAGGAACGTGTTCATACATAAGATCACAAACCAATTGATAAAAATGAAAAATTTTCATTGGTTAGAATCTGAATCAAAATCCTGTCTACATTCATGTTCTGTTTGTACGACTGGTTTCAATAATTCTGAACGATTAGAATACATTATATTTAAATTATCTGTAATTATTTTTTTAAAATATTTTATTTGAATAGAGTATTTAAAATATTTTATATTTTAATTTTGGTTATAAAGTAATTGAATTTATCTTTTAAAATACAATTTTATTATAAAAACCGTATTTTAAAATTAAAATTTACGAAATAAATATTAATCAAATTTAAATAATATTTAATAATTAATTTTTTAATATGTATATTTGTATAATGTGTATAAAAAGAAAATACTTAGTCGTAAAATTTTAATTTCCTTTTTTGGTCATTTTATTTATTTTTTTAGTTATTTAATTTTACTAAATAAATAAATCACAATTTCATATTGTCTCGTACAGACACACTATCAGATAAAGTGACCTTTTAAAACAATTTGAAGTGGTAGCATAAAGTTTAGGGATCGTATCTTAGTTTATTAGATTTTTTAAAAAGGGTTAGTTTGTTGAAAACGACCTGATTTTATTAACACCAATATGGCTTTAAACGGTCAAATGAATACAATGTATATGTGAGATCATGGGTAGCTCAAGACTTTTGGAAGGTGTATGGCAAATAAAAAAATTAGGCTTTTTATTTAAAATTTATTTTTTGAATTTTTTTATGTAAGAAATAATTAATTTCATTTGATATTTTTTCCTAGATTGATAACAAGATTAATTCATTTAATCTTGTGAGATTAAATATTGACATTGTTGTCAACAATATTGTGACATTGTTGACATTTCTTGTAACATTGTTGATACTGAAATTGTTAATATTATTTTATAAGTTATATGTATTTGAAAAATAATTTAATCTTTTTATATAATTAATAATTAAAATTGGTTTATCATTTTCCATACCTATAATTTCTCTTAAAATATTTAAATATAAAAATTAATCAAATTTATCATTATCCAACAAATTATCACGTTATAAAGATTTTTTAAGGTTTAAGCATTTTTCTATAAAAAATGCACAATCTAATGACTTCAATTTTGTTAACATTACATAAAAAAACAAAAAATATCTTCATATATTTTAAATTGTTCAAATCTACTTTGAAATATGATAATTTTTTTATCTACAATATACAAAAAGTAATCAATTCTAAATAATTTTTGAAGAGATTTTACAATTTCATTTTTAATGTTTTCATCAAATTGTTTCTTTTTGCGTCTAATATGTTTTTCACAAAACTTAGGTTCTTTTCAAATCGTTAATAAGTCTTTTTCCCCCTAAACTTGAATTATCTTTCTGTAGAAAATTCAACTTTGAATTGTGCTCCAATTAATCTATTATCCACCAACAGACTAACCCCTAATCTAATTAATAATTTTGTAAAAAAATTACAGTTCCTCGTCAAAATATATGCAAAAAAACGCTTGAAACCTATAAATCGAAAAGTACATAAAAACAAAATTGGGCAAAAGAAAAGCATTTCTAATTTTAATACAAATCCAAAATAGAATATAAACTATAGCAACACAAATAGAAAGAAGTCCAAACTTGTGAATCATTTGCTCAAAAGTTCTTCTTGGCAAAAACTTTATAAATAGACCTACCAGATTTTTACAGGAATGAGTCTTTTGGATATCTATATCATTCTTTCAATTGAATAATATACTATTGTCTTCATGTTATTGATTCCATCTTTGTCAGGGATAGCCACATGTTTCTTGCACATGTTGAATTATAGACCTTAATCAAACACATTCACAACTTTCTCCATGTAATAATAAAAATTTTGTATGATTAGACGATGTTGCTACTATGGTTTGTTTCATATACCATTATGAAATCATTGTGCTACCACATGTGAACAAATATCCTGTTTGTGATCAATCATTGTGGCATTGTGAGGATATGATAAATAACATGCATCTGCATGACCCATTAGATCTTATTTTGAATCATTTGGATAAAATAAGCTCATATTCACAGTACCCTTAAGGTAACAAAGTATATGTTTTACTCCAATCCAATGTCTTCTTGTAGGTGAAGAATTATATCTTGCTCACAAATTTATAGCAAATGATGTATCAGGTCGAGTATTACTAGCAAGATACATTAATGCTCCTATAGCACTAAGATATGGTATTTCAGGACCAAAAAGTTCTTCATCTTTTTTCTTGAGTTTTAAAAAGAGTCTTTATCAAAATCTAACGACCTCGCCACCATTGGAGTGCATAATGAATGTGATTTGTCCATATAGAACTTTTTAAGCACTTTCATTATATAAGTTTCTTGATATACAAAAACACCTTTGTGTAAATACTCAATTTGTAATCTCAAACAAAACTTTGTCCTTCTAAGATCCATCATCTCAAATTCTTTCTTTAAACAATCAATTGCCTTTGTGAGCTTATTAGGAGTTCCAACGATGTTTATGCCATCTACATAAACAATAATTATGACAAATTCATTCTCAGATCTTTTCGTATAAATACAAGGACAAATAGGGTCATTTTTATACTCTTCCTTTAACAAGTACTCACTAAGACGATTGTACCACATACGTCCTGATTGTTTCAATCCATAAAGGGACTTATTCAACTTTGTTGAATAATCCTCTTTAGAATTTGCTTTGTTGGGCAAGCTAAATCCTTCGTAGAGTTCCATATAAATATCATTCTCAAGAGAACCATACAAATAGGCTGTAACTATATCCATGAGCTGTAAATTCAGAACTTCTGGTGCAACAAGGCTAATTAAATATCTAAATGTTGTTGCATTCAATACTGGAGAATATGTCTCTTCAAAATCAATACCAGGTCTTTGTGACAAACCTTGAGCATCAAATCGTGCTTTGTATCTAAGAATTTCATCATTCTCATTTCATTTTTGTAAAAAATCTCATTTGTACCTACTAAATTTTACACTCTCAGGTGTGTGAACTACAAGTTCAAAAACCTTTTGTTTAGCAAGCGAATCTAATTTTGCTTGGATTTTATCTTTCCATTTTGGCCAATCATTTCTCTGTTGACAATCTTTAATTGTCATTGGTTCTTGATCCTTATTTTCACTTCTAACATCCATTACTACATTATATGCAAAAGACTTGTCAATGTTGACTTTATTTCGGTTATATATTATATGATTCATGACATAATTTATTGAGATCTCATCATTTTCAAAAATTTCAGGTACCTGAGATTCTTCTAGAACCGAATCATTAATTATGTCAAAAGAATCTTTTGGGACTTTTACCCCTTCGATTAGGTCATCTTTCCTTTTTGCCCCCTTTTCTCATATGAGGATTTTTTATCTTTGGAATTGACAGGCCTACCACGCTTTAGGCGTGTTTGAGATTCATTTGCTATATTAGATTGTCCAATAGGAATATCAATTATGATTGGAGCATTAGCAACGAGTATATGCGACATAGTTACCCTTTTTGTGTCAGTAAAAGCATTTGGTACTTGGTTGGCTAATTTTTTAAATGAATTATCCGTTGAACTTCTAGTTCACATTCTTTTGTATGAGGATCAAGATGAGATAATGATAATTCATTCCAACCAATATCCTTTTCCAATTTCTTTCTTTCTCCCCCTAACGTTGGAAAAATCGATTCATCAAAATGACTATCACTAGATCGAGCTGTAAAGAAGTCACCTGTTGATGGTTCAAGATATTTTATTATCGACAACGAGTCATATCCAACATATATTCCCAAAAGTCTTTGAGTACCCATCATAGTCCTTTTTGTGGAGGATTTGGGACATATACAACACACCAAAAAAATTCTTAAATGAGAAATATTAGGTTGCTGATCAAAAACCAACTACAGAAAAGAGTATTTATGATAACTTGTTGGTATGATGCGAATCAATACTGCAACATGCAGAATTGTATATCCCCAAGTAGTCCTTGGAAGATTAGCTTTCATAAGTAATGGTCTTGCAATCAATTTTATACGTTTTATCTATGACTCTACAAGTCCATTTTGAGTATAAACATGTGCTACTGGATGTTCAACTTCAATTCCAATTGACATACAATACTCATTAAAGGCATGAGATGTAAATTCACAAGCATTATCAAGACAAATTTTCTTAATTGGATAATCTAGGAAGTGGGCTCTTAACTTGATCAATTGTGCTAATAACTTAGCAAATACCTGATTTTGAGTTGATAGTAAACAAAATATGTGACCATCTAGTGGATGCATCCATGAAATATATAAATGATCCATATGATGAGTGTATTGGGCCACAATTATCACCCTGTATTCGTTCTAAAAATATGATTGACTCATTTATAATTTTTTCTGGTGATGGTCTTATTATCAACTTTCCCTACAAACATGCAGTACTTGAGAAATCATTGGACTGAAGAAGTTTTTGACTTTTAAGTGGATGTCCATATGAGTTTTAAACTATTTTTCACATCATGGTATATTTAGGATGACCCAATCGATCATGCCAAACAAGAAATTTATTTCTATTTGTAAGCTTTTAGCTTATAATGACATGCATCTCAATAACATTACTATATGTATAGTACAAGCCATAAGAGAAGGGTGATAATTTCTCCAATACAAAGTTTTTATTCGACTCAATTCGAGTGATATAAAGATATTCAATATCTCTTTCATTATTTGTCTCAATATGATATTCATTTAGACGAATATCCTTGAAACTTAATAAGTTTCTATAGGACTTAGGAGAATAAAATTCATTTTTAATATGCAATGTTGTACCTCTTGGTAGAAGTACAATAGCTTTTTCAATGCCTTCAATTATATTTGTAGTACCAGAAATAATATTAACATTAACTTCTGGCATTACCAAACAAGAGAAAAATTTATTACTCTTGAGAATTGTATGAGTTGTTGCACTATCATAAGACACATATCCTCATCATTGGTGTCAGTGCCAACATTTATTATTCATATAAACACAAATATCAATATGAGAAAATTTCATTTTTTAACACTCTCATCACCAATGAGGTGATCAATGCTTCCATTTGGTTAAGCAAAGAAAATAACAATATCGATATGAGTAGCATCCATATGGCCATAATCAGAATCATCATCTTCATACGCAAAGTGTGTTTTTATGTTCTTTACATTAATTTTTAAGATGCTTTGATGTACGATAAGTACAACTCAAATGGCATTTACCACCGTAATGATAACTTATATTCTCATCTTGCACCCACTTTTATATTATGAAATTACCTTATCTCTAGTCGATCTGGGACTTCCAACACATGTCCCTCATGTCGAGGTATACACATGTCGTGCGTGAGACTAGACATTAATGGATGGACCGATAGCGGCCTGATAGTGGATGGAATTATATTCCCAACAAACACAAATCTCGCTAGGATAGGCTTTAAACAATGACTCTGATACCATGTTAAGAAGTGGACTTTAAGCCTAACTCAACCTCACAAAATTGGCTTGTAAGGTGAGTTTTGCACCACATTTCTCTTTTCCTTTTTCACATTATTATGCTACTTCTTGTGACAAAATGTGTCTTTGAAATTTCCTTTATAACCATGTCCATAATCATTATCACAACCATGAAAATATAAATCAAATTTTGTTGCATTTACTTCTGGGAATGGAGTAGAACCGTTGGACAAGTTTCATGATTTTCGATCAAAAGCTTATTGCTTTGTTCAGCCATACAAAGGCATGAAATAAATTCAGAATATTTGTGAAATCTCCTTTCACAATATTGTTGTCGTTGGAGCAAATTACTTGCTCAGATGCTTTATTTCTTTTTTGAGATAAGTATGTTTTTTATCCCTGTACTAACATGCTAAATTGGAAATCGTCCCTCTGCCAAAGTTTATATAAAAATGATCCTTTTACTTTTATAATGAGTGAAAAGTATCCTCCATTTTAAATAGTGTTAAATATGTAATGACTTGGCAAACGATGTAGATGACGTGGCATTTTTTTACCTTAACAATTGTTACTGTAATTAAAACATTTATTTAATTACAATTTTTTGTAATTTACGTTTGAAAGTGTTCTTGTAGAGAAAAAATAAGGGATATTAGGAAACACAAATAATGTCTTACCTCAATCCTTAATCTCTCAAGCTGGCTCCTTCTTGACTTGTACATGTCGTTTCCTAATGTAAGCGGCCTGGACCCTTAAGAGGTTACCTACATAGAGGGCTCCGACAATCAAGTCAGCAAGAATTCTCAAAAGTCAAATCTTGGATCAGGGAATTAATGAAAGTGTACCTCCTAATTGTTGGGGTCCACACATATTTATAGAGTTATTAATTATGTATGCTATCCTTATGGCCTGGGCTCTCCTAGCTATGCTGGGCCAACGTTTGGAGCCTAGATGGGTCTGGGCCAAGCCCAAGTCCTATGTTAAGGTTGTTGTTACTAGGGGCCTTGTTTATGATATTCTAAGTTTGAAGTTAGCAACTTGTTATTATGTATTATCCTTTACAGTGGGCGGCTTGGGCCGCTATGTGATCATGCTTAACTGGTTGCTCATGCACTGATTTTATTTGTGGGGCTATACCTAGGCGGTCTTGGTTGTGTAGTTACCTTGGTCCGCCTAGGTATATTAAATAAAGTAAATACTTTTAATTTTATTTTTGTTTGCATAAATGAATGAAAAGGTGTTATTAACTTTTTAGGTAAATCCGTGAGTTAGAAAGAATATGCGAAAGTGGTGTGTGAGTGCTCTGAAGATGGTGTGCTCTTGAGAGAGGTAAATCTAGTGTACGAATTTTGATCAAGAACCTAATAGGGTTTTCGTCTACTGTAGCAGTGTAGAAGAGTGAGTGTAACGAGTGCGAGGTTAGAGAAAGTGAATCCTAGGGTTTTCGTCCGTGATAGTAAAGGTATGTTTTATGATTTTTTGATTTTGCAAATGATAAATTGGGTTAGTAATTGATGTTATTGTAGTTAATTTGATTAAGTTTTTATTTTTCAATCGCATATGAATTCATTGTTTTGAAACACATTATAATGTGGGGTTATCTGTTTGAATCAGTGTTAGAAATTGAATGAAATGGGGGAAATTAGGTTCAATTTAACAATTCACCACATGGGGAAATTTGTGAGGGCGAAAAAGAAGTTGGTTTACGTTGGTGGGGAGAAACATAGGATACATAATGTTGATCATGATATCTGGTCGTATTTTAAAGTTGTGAATATAGTAAAGGAATTTAAATATGTTGGTGAATTCAAGTTATGGTGGAAGCCCAATAAGGGAAGCATAGATAAAGATTTGCAACTTCTTGTGTTGGACAAGGATGCCATAGAGTTGGCCACTTATGCAGAGCAAAGTAGAGATGAAGTAGATATTTATGTCGAACATACAATTACTGAAACACAAAATGTTGAGATTGTGAAGTTAATTGAAGGTTGTCCAAGTAGTGAGGCTGAATGTGAGGGTATTGATAAGGAGGTTGGTGTTGAATTTCATGGAGAGGTTGGATTTGGTAATGAAGGTCGTGGTCAGAAGCATAATGGAGAGGTTGGTGAGGGTCATGAGCATAATGGAGAGGTTGGTGAGGGTGAAGACCATAATGGAAAGGTTAGTGAGGGAGATGATATTGATGAAGAAGGGCCAGTTCAAGATGTGGTTTTGGATGGTAGTGATGCATAATTATGTGAAGATAGAGATCATGGTTTTGGGATGGATGATGGACCACGAAGAAACATTGAGGAGGTTCTTAATAGATGAAGACAATTTGCTGAAAGATTTAAGCTAAGTTCTAAAACAGGGGCTGAATACATTGGACCTGGCAATTTTGAGGCAAATAAAAATGTTGAAGACCATGAAATAGATGAAGAATATAACAACGAAGATTTAGGAAGTGATATTGAAGGGAATGACAAGTTCTCAAAGTTCAAAAGTGATGATATGTGTAAGAACTTCAGGTTCAAGCTTGGAATGAAATTTTGTTCATTAAAAGAGGTCATACAAGCAATTAGAGAGCATGCGGTTTTGAATAGGAGGCAGGTTGAATTTGTGAAAATGGACAAAGTAAGAGTTAGAGTTGTCTGCAAAAAAAGATGTGGCTTTATAATTTTGGTCAGCAAAGTTGGCTCATGTCATAGCTTTAGAGTTAAAACATTAGTTGATGTACATCAATGTGTAAGAGTTTTTAACAACAAAAATGCGAATATAGAGTGGGTATCGAAAGTTGTTATGGATAAGTTTAGAAATATTGGTAATGTTAGTTTTGAAATTGTTGAAAAGCCAAGAAGATGGGGTGGGGGTGGAATTGGCTAGTTAAAAATTTAGGCTATCTTTGCTAGCTAAAAACTACCTTTTATTGAATCAATTAGATCACCAAGTTAGTATGCAAAAGGTGTTGGACAGTATACTTTCAGTCGATCAAAAACAGAGTTAACAAATTGATTTTACTAAACAAATTCTGTTCTGGTATAATCAATCGATTGAAACAGGAGAACAGTCGACTGAAATACTGGGAAAAATGCAGAAATGCAAATTCAAGTTTTAAACTAGGAACAATGCACAAGAATGATCAAGACCAGTTCTAAATGATTATACAAACATGCTCAATACTGCAAATGTCATGAAAACATGAAAGAACATGAAAAAGATGATTAAAACACAAGTTCTTGAAACTTTAAAATGAAAATACAAGAGAGAAAGGTTAGAGAAGAGGGGAGACCACGAGAATTTTTATACTGGTTCCCTCAAACCTGAGCTACATCTAGTTTGTCAAGACAACCTGAGCTTGACTTTGCACTATTTCAAAAGATTTACAAAGTATCCACCCTTACACTTTCAAAATATGCAAAACACCACAAAAGACTCTTGAATCACACAAGAATCACACCAACACAGCAAGAACCCTCATGCAGACCTGGAAAACCACCAGGCACACACACAAAGCTTGAGTAAGATCAAACTTCAGTGGTAGCACAACCCAACCTACCACAAACCACTATCTGAAAGCTTCAAACCAAGCCAAAAGCTCTAAGAATTGATCCAAGATCAATCTTCAACGGCTGTAAGCTGTATTATCACGAATGAGAGAGTTTCCACGAGTTTCTAGAGCAATTTCACGTTCAAAACTGATCAACTGACCTCTTTTTCGAAAAGCACAACTTTTATAGTCAAACTATTACGAAATTCAACAGGTTGATTTCCAAATCAATTGGTTGATTTCACTTGACTTAAGTGAAATCAGTCGATTAAAAACTAAATCAACTGATTGAATTTGTTGCAGTTTAAGACTAGTGCAGTCAACCTTTTAACCTGTTGAAAAACCATTCAACGAATTAAAAGACACACCTAAGACCAAATACATCTAATTAATGCTACAAGGTCTAAAATATGAATTACAAACTTCAAATACACTTTCTTAATGATGCAACTACACGGAGAGCACACGTTCCATCCTTGATCAATATGAATATCATCAAATCTCCTTTCCTTCATCAATGTAGACTTCATTCCAATGGTAATGGCTTCAAGATAGTTCAAAAGAGCTTTATTCAATCTTCATCAAATCTTCAAGAAGCAAACCACCTTGGCTTCTCATGTCAACAGGTAATATGTCAGCAAATCAAATTATGGATGACATTAAGAAATCACACAGCATTGGAATTAGTTCATGGACAACTTTGCAAGCTAAGCACAGAGCACTGGATGTACTAGAGGGGGATGCTGCTAAACAATATTCATTGTGATTTGATTACATGACATAATTGAGGAAAATTGGGAGTGGAACAACTTGTAAGATTTAAATTTAGTGCCTATTCCTAATTTTCAGCCAAGATTTGAAAGTTTTTACATGTGCCTTTATGGTTGCAAGAAGGGATTCTTAGGTGGTTGTAGGCCTTTTATTGCCGTTGATGGGTGTCATCTCAAGACTGAATATGGTGGTCAATTGTTGGTTGTTGTAGGCTGAGATCCTAATGATCAATACTTTCCCTTTGCTTTTGCTGTGGTTGAAAATGAATGTAAAGAAACTTGGAGGTGGTTTCTAACACTCCTATTGGATGACATTGGTGATATGCAGACAAATAGATGGGTGTTCATATCCGATCAGCAAAAGGTACAACTTCTTATATTTATTCTCTTATTCGTTTACTATATGTTTTATGTATGAATTGTAAATAATCTGATTAAAATAACTGGCAGGTACTGTTGCCTATTTTTGACGAAATCTTGGAAGGTGTTGAGCATAGATTTTGTCTTCATCATTTGTACAACAACTACAAAAAAAAGTTTGGAGGCGGGGTTTTAATTTGGGATTTGATGATGGCAGCTGCTAAAGCTACCTATTACCAAGCGTGGGAGGCTAAAATGGAAGAACTGAAAAAGATTAATCAAGAAGCTCATAACTGGTTAGTAAAGATTCCCACCAAATGTTGGTGAAAACATGCATTTAGCTCTTATCCTAAGTGTGATGTAGTTATGAATAATCTGTCTAAATCCTTTAATAACACCATTTTATTAGCTAGAGACAAACCCATTTTAAGGATGGTAGAGTGGATTAGAACTTATTTGATGAGAAGATTTGCAAATTTAAGAGAAAAAGTATCAAAATATCCAGGTGATTTCATGCCTAAATCGAGAAATAGATTGAATAGGGAAATTGATAGGAATGAAAATTGGATAGTTGTTTGGGCTGGTGGTGATAAGTTTGAGGTCACACAAGGTTTTGCCATGGAAAAGTTTGTAGTTGACTTAAAACAACTTTATGTACATGCTGGTTTTGGGAGTTAGTTGGTATCCCCTGTAGACATGATGTCCCTGCTATAAATTATAGACTAGAACAACCAGAAAACTATGTTCACAAATTTTACAAAAAGGAAGCATACCAATGTTGTTATGGATAACAAATTTTCCCAATTAATGGTCAACCTTTGTGGCCAAAAACCAATTCACAACAAATTTTACCTCCATCATACAAGACACCTATTGGAAGGCCAAGGAAATTAAGGAGGGAAGCAGATGAAATTGTCAGTCACTCAAAAGTCAACAGAAGAAATTTGAAGATGAAGTGCCCCAGATATGATCAATTCGGTCACAACATAAGAGGATGCAAAAATCAACCAAAAAAAACCACAAGGGTAATGCTATTTTATACTAGATTTGACCTTCATTTAATACATATTTGGTGTTCTTGAAAAACAGGTGAAAATGATCATGAAGTAATCTTCAAGAAGAAAAGGACTTGTAGGTACAAGTACAACCAACACTAGAATTGCTCCACCCATGGATACCAGCAAGAAAGATACACCAGCAACACTCCAAGAGTAGGTGTCAACACTCAATTTCGTCCGGATGACTAAATAATAAATAAAATTAATTAAAAATATTTTATTTTTAATAATAACCTTTTTTCTTATTTCCTAGACAATTAATTTAAATATAAAATATAACATAACTAAACTTTTTTTTTTAAAATAGAAAAGTAAACGAAATAGAAAAAGTTAAGAAAAATATTTTTATAGTGAAAATAAGTTTTTAAAATATAAACACAAAAAAAACATAAAATAATGATTAAGAATAAGAATAAAATAAAAAAGAGTTTTATAATAAAAAAATTAATAATAAAATGAAAATAGAATAATAATTTTTAAATAATCAAAATAGTTTTATAAAATATATTTCAATTTATAAACAAATGAAAAAAAATAACGGTAAAAGAACTATAAAAATACTGTTTAATATATATATATATATATATATATATATATATATATATATATATATATATATATATATATGTATTAGGCTAATAAGTATATAAAACAAAGTAATAAAAATAAAAGGATATATATAGTTTTTACTAAAGAAAAAAATAAAATTAAAATTAGAAAAAAGTAAGGATTTTCAAAATCAGTGGTTATATGTTACAGTTACTCAACTGTATCCTCTTTATACTTTCAAAATCTAGATTCTCTCTCCATTTTCTCTCAACCTCTGCACACAGTTAATATCTTAGACTATGCTAAAAAAATCGAAAAAGGTCTCATGATCTCATAGTTTTTTTTTTACGCTCGTTCCTTGAGTTCTTTTTCTTTTCTCCGCTTCATAAAAGAAAGGTTTTTTCACACAACACATAAGATATATTTTTGCTCCTTTATCCACTGTCATCTTCTTCCCAAGGTCAAAAATATTATTTTTGGGTCTCACTCTCATCAACCTTCATTAACGATCATTCTAGAACAACTCACACTAAGAGATCACACACCATGATACCAAACACAAAGAAAAAGGTCCTGAAAAATACTTCTTGGAGGGGCAAAGCCACCAAACATGGAGCTTTGAGAAGATAAGAGAAATACACTTGCAAACATTGTTTTGATTTTGAAAAGCAAAAATCTTCAAACAGGTGTGAAAAAATTCAGGTTTTTCTTTCTCCTTTTATATTTACTTGTGATATTTATTATGAGATCATAGCACCAAACATATTGATTTTTTTTTCTCTCTTTTTCTTCTCTTACACTGAAGCTTGAACTCATCATGGCATCGTATGCATATGTTCTAATTATCATTTCTTTTATGAAATTGTCTTGTGTAATGTGGTTTTGTTATGTCAAAAGAGATGGTTGGTTGTGTAATATACAAAATCTGGGATGAACTTTATTGCCATTAATATTAAATGAAAGATGCATGTGTGTGGGCATAAAAGGCGTCAAAGAAACATAAACCTCATATGTATCTATGCATTTGGAAGCTTCTTTTGGTATGTTAGTTTATTAATTAAAATCTTTTATACTTTTTCCTTAATTTCTTATATCGGAATGCGTGTGTTGATTTTAATGGCTAATATAATATGTTCTTATATTGGATGTTTCAAAATAACGCACAAGATACACACTAAACATGAATATTGAAATAAAGAATTTTGAGATAGCTATTGAATAATAAATATGTCTAGGCATTAACTGAGAAATTTTTTTTTTTTTTTGGTGACATTCTTTTCTAAAAGAGATATATAATATTTTACAAAAAATTATTTAATTATTTTTTTATGTATATATCGCATAACATTAATTATCATGTTGAGCCTCGAATTTGCTTGATAATTAAAATTTCAAAATTTTCATTAATTATCATGTCGAGTCAAGTGAATAAAAAAATAATATAAAGGAACTAATAATTGATTAAGTCAAACTAGTAATATATAAAATGAAATAAAGAAAAAAAGGTTAGGTGAAAGAAAAAAGATTCATGTTTGTTTCTGTATGCATTACTATTTTTGAATCCCTTTTCTGATAGTTGCTGCTTTAAGTTTCATATGACCAGACTACTTTGCACACCCCTATTTCTTATGTTTTGCACCTCCGGTTCTTTTACTTTGTACACCCTCTATTTTAGTATTTGCACTCCTCTAATAATCATAAAAAATTTAGGTTTTTCACACCCATGTTATGGTATTCATGCCTGTACTTTCATGTTACTTGATGATTCACGTCAAAATTTTTAAAAATTGAAGTTTATTTATTATCATTTTAAGTCTCAAACTTACTTGATGATTATAATTTTCATTCGATTTGAATAAACTTTAATTATCATGTCAGGTCCCGGACTTGCTTGATAATCATTTTTTTCTAACTTTAATTATCATGTTGAGTCTCGGACTCGCTTGATAATCATTATTTTTCATAACTTTAATTATCATATTATTTTTCATAACTTTAATTATCATGTCGAGTCTCAAACTCGCTTGATAATAATCATTTTTCATAATTTTAATTATCATGTCGAGTCCCGGATGTAACGTCCTAGTCGGAAATTACTTATTAAAAAAAATAAGTAATAAGATTTATAAAACATCACATTTATTATCGCAATTTCCCAAAAACGCAGGAAAATTAAATCTTCGAATGTCACATAAGTAGTAATTAAAACCGCAGTATTCAATTATTACAAAACCAATTCCTCCAAAATAAAAGTTACAAAAGAAAAATCCATAATGAAAACTAAGAAAATTGTCCCATAGTGATCCCCACTCCGTCTCTATGCATCTGCATGCTCACCTGCATCAACATCTGCTCCCATGTAACGAGTTACATGATCATCGCCAAACACACACAGATAGGGTGAGCTCATTTAAATAAATCAAACACATATCATAATAAATATAAATTACATCATCTTCATATCATAACCCGGGTTAGTATAATCCTTTCCTTTTTCCTTAGATCTCCATCTCTAAAACTTGCATTAGACGTCTATCATTTCTATACCCTTTAGGTGAGATCAATGATCGATCTTTGCTGCACGAGTGTCTACTCGCCCCTCCGACTACAGGCCACCACATGATAGTCCACACGTGAGAATAACTTTGCCACAACATCTCACCGTGACACCAAGTGGAGTTCCCCAAAACAAACATAAGTTTGTAGTTGTTCCCAGACTACCAAAACTCTATCAGGTGCACTGAAGAGGGCAATCATTTGAAACCTCGCCGTATGAGCCACAACTCGCACACTCCACTGGACTTCCTAAACCACCAGGCTACAACCTAGAGTGGTCACGTGTTACCCCGATACGAGATGCACTCGTAACTAGGCCCCCAGCCAAAGCCTCACATCATGAACATCACCCAAAGCCATGTAGAAACCCTTCCTCGGGCACTAACTCTGCACCAAAACCGCCTGGCGCGCCTTTCGCGTTGCTAGGCAGAACCTGGTTCCAGACCGCCTGACGGGCATCTCACACCGCCAAGCGTCACGCAGCCTCCAAAGCTTCTGCTGCACCTCTTTCGCCTGGCGGAACCAACACTGTCGCCAGGCGCCTCGCTCGTACAGGGACCACTGCCACTGTTTTCGGTTGATATCGCCTAGCGGCTGGTCCCGCATCACTAGGCACCATACTAGTAGCGCCAATGCTACCGATTATTTTTTTTTTGACATGTTGGGCAGGTTCTAGATAACTCCAATACCTAACACACAATTCATAATGACAAAGATACATATCCAGTCATAGTCATATGACTGAATCACAATTCACACATTTATATAAACAATGGTTTCATAGTTTGAGATCATGTCTTTATTCACTATCGATGCCATTCACTATCAACTTGTTCTTTTACGTATTAAAACATGCCACAAATTCTGTATCAAATAATACAGACAACAGCATTGCAACTATAAATAGCAACCACAACAGTAAAAGAAAAACAACAACGACAACAAATCATCAACAACAACAACATATAGAAAAAAAAAACACAGCAGTATAATAGAAAACAGCAGCAAAATAGGAAACAACAACAACATCAGCATAACGAAAAACAACCACATAATAGGAAACAACAGTAGCATCAGCGTACAGAAAAACAGCAACATAATAGAAACAGTAGCAGCATCAGCATAAAGAAAACAAAAACATAATAGGAAACAACAATAGCATCATAAAGAAAAATAGCAGCAGCAGAAAAAAAAAACAACAGCAGCAACATAAAATAGACAGTCAACACAACTAAAATTAAACAGTAAAACAAAAGAATTAAATTCCAACAGCAATTTAATTCTTTTTATTTATTTATTTATTTATTGTTAACAATAAAAGAACCTATACACCAATACATCTTATTATATTAAAATCATGGCTTAAATAATTTTCCATTTATCATGCTTAACACATATATAGGATACGTACATATAAAACATATATACTATTTAATACAAATATCTCAATTTCATGAAATATAAAATAGGACCATTTTCATGCTTGATTATGCACCCACGTCGTAGCAACCATTGTATATATGCACTGATACAAATTCCAACGCCTGTTACTAAAAAGAAGAAAAAACCAATCCTGCAAAGACTTAACCATCACAATTATCTAAACCAAATAGCAATTGATTTACACTATATTATATATATATATATATATATATATATATATATATATATATATATATATATATATATATATATAATATTACTATAACCAACCCAATGGATATTAAAACTACGATTTCACGTTCTCAAATGAAATCAGAATTTTTCTATTATTTTTTTGTTCATATTATAATTAAAAACAAATTCCAAACCTAGAAAAAAACCCAGTTATTTCCATTATGGTTCCAAAATAATCACCCAACCCTCTACCTAATAAAACTAGTTCCTAATACACAAGAAATTTTAACCATCCAAATCAATTAAGAAGAAGTAATTAAGTCCTAGCATTCTTAAGCATTCTGGTGCTATTTTCAAACAAAAGATCACATAAGCAGTGACTTCAAAACGATCAAATAAACTCTGCACTATCGGAAAACAAATCGCGTCTCTCACGCAATCGTTATTCCACACAAAATTTGAAAAGAAATAGGAGTTAACTTCCAATACACCATAAATTTAATCTCAAACAAAAATGTATTTCTCCACTTTCTCCATGAATTTATCCATTAAATAAATAATCATCTTCAAGCACAACCAAAACAACGAGTTCATTTTTCTATTCCACAAAAACTGCAAACACGTTTCTCTACATAGAATTCACATAATAGAAGGAATGTTAGCTCCCCTAATCTGTAATTCCTGCTAAAAATTAATCCACGAACACTCCTCTTTGCGCCAACTTTAATCTCTGCCCTTAAGACCTTCATCCAGCCTTCTAGACAAGGTTCAAACACACAACCATTCAAATATCAAGGTAATGCACAACCATTCAAGTATCAAGGTAATGCACAACCAATTTCTATAAATCTATAAATGTATACTTTCTTATTACGCTCATATCATAAAAATAATAAAAACTAATTAATTTACACAATTATCATACATAGGACTCGAACCCAAGTCCTCTTAAAATAATTAAAGTACTCTCAACCACTTGAGCTAGTACTTTTCCACATCATAAAGGTTAACATTAATTTCCATAAAGGCTTCCACTACCCGCATTTATTAAATAATTATTTATTTAATCATTTAAATTCCTCGGGTCTTACACCGGACTTGCATGATAATCATTTTTCATAACTTTAATTATCATGTCGAGTCATAGACTCGCTTGATAATAATTATTTTTCATAATTTTAATTATCATGTCGAGTCCCAGATTTGCTTGATAATCATTTTTCATAACTTTAATTATCATGTCGAGTCCTAGACTCGCTTGATAATAATTATTTTTCATAATTTAAATTATCATATCAAGTCCCGGACTTGCTTGATAATCATTTTTCATAACTTAAATTATCACGTCAAGTTTTGGACTCGCTTGATAATCATTATTTTTCATAATTTTAATTATCATGTCGAGTCCCGGACTTGCTTGATAACCATTATTTTCATAACATTAATTATCATGTTGAGTCTCGTACTCGCTTGATAATCATTAGTTTTTATACTTTTTAATTATCATGTCGAGTCCCGGACTTGTTTGATAACCATTGTTTTCATAACATTAATTATCATGTCGAGTCTCGTACTCGCTTGATAATTATTAGTTTTTATACTTTTTAATTATCTTTTTGGGTCCCTGACTAGCTTGATACCTACTTTTTACAACATACAAAACTTCTCTAATAGAATTTGAGTTTACAAACCCTTCCATCTTTTTCAAACAATTTTTTTATTCTATTTTAGAACTACGTGATCCCTGATTTTTCATTCTAAATGGAAATACGTAGGAGCAAGGCCAAGTCTTTGTCATGCTCGCCTTTAAAAAAATTAAAATATTTTCAAAATCATTTTTCGTAGTCTTTTATATAGAACTATGTGATCCCTGATTTTCCATTCTAAATGGAAATATGTAGGAGTAAGACCAAGTATTTGTCGGGTTTGCCTTAAAAAAATTAAAATATTTTCAAAATCATTTTCTATAGTCTTTTATTTAGAACTACGTGATCCCTGATTTTCCATTCTGAATGGAAATACGTAGGAGCAAGGCTAAGTTCTTGTCAGGTTCACCTCCCAAAAATTTAAAATCCTTTTTTTTAAAATAGTTTATAAAGAACTACGTAACCCTGATTCTCTATTGCAAATGGAGATACGTAGGAGCAAGGTAAATCCTTGTCGGGCCCAAATAAAAATTTCAATATTATTTTCTTTAATATTTGGCTTTTTTATTTGTTTGATTTATTTGTTTATTTATATTTTATTTTATTTTATTTTTTGCAGGAAACCAAATATTTTAAAAAATTGCATTAATTTTGCACACTTAATTAAAAGGAAACGTCTTTGGATGGGCATTGTGGAGTGCTAATACCTTCTCCACACATAACCAACTCCCGAACCCAAACTTGGTTTCGAAGACTATTTCTTTTTAAGGTTTTTCTATAGTTTTCCTTAAAAAATTATGGTGGCGACTCCTCTATTATTTTAAAATAAATTTTTTCATCGTCCCGTTGTGACCTAGGTTGCGACAGTAGGGACGAGAGGAATGACACCAACTTTAGGTTCTCAACCTAGCTCCAACAACCCCACTGCCTAGAGCATGTGAATGTTTAAAGACTTTGTATTGTAATGTGAAGTGGACCACACTTTTGTAATATGAAGTGGTCTACACTATTATTGGGTGAAGTGTTCCAGAATTGTGGTCCACCGCTTTTGATGTATTATTGTATTTTTTGCTTTTAAATATTGTGGTCCAACTTTTGATACAATACTTTATGTCACCACTTTGAACAACTTTTGTTATTGGTTAAAATACTCTGTTGGTCCTCGTTTTGGTTCAGAAATGTCAAATTGGTCATCGTATTTTTATTGATCTCAATTTCGTCCTCATTTTTGTAAATGTGTATCAAATCAGCTCAATCGTTAACAATGTTAAATTTATTAACGTTAACTTTGTTTTGAATTTCTGACATGACTTTGTGTATTATTTTCAGTATTGGAGAATTAAAAAATCGTATGTGCTTGAAACCCTAAATTAAGTAATTAGAGATTGGAAATGGGAAACTCAGTGGAAGTGAGCGAATGCGAATACCATGAGTGTGGTCGAAGGTGAGATCGAGCGTGGTCAGAGGTGAGGTCGAGTGTGGTCGGAGGTGAGATCAAGCATTTCATAAAGGGATTTTAGATTGTTACTCTGGTTCGTCATGGTCGTGCTTGAGCACTAGTCCTGAAGGTAAGTACGAGTTGATAACTGGTTATTGTAGTTGAATAGGTGTAAGGTTTTTTCGCGTTTATGGGTTTTGGGTTTGTATAGGGGTTGTGATGTTTGGTTAGGTATGATGTTGTATTGCTTTTATTTTGTTACTTAATGTTGCTTGTCCCCCCATTTTCGACATTGAAATCATTTTTTATTGGTGGTCCCCTATTCGAATGTCTTTTTCAATCGGTGATCGTATATGCATTGTAGTATGTGCTTTTTAATGTTGTGGTCCCCTATTTGAATGCTTGGTTCTGTGTTGTTTGTGTTGGTATGAATTGTAATATTTGAATTCGTTTGGGGGCAATGTATACAGGTTTAGATATAGAATGTTTGTTGACCGTTTTGAAGTGGTGGTCCACCATAGTGGCCACTTTATTAGTAATGGGAAATTGGAATATGATGGGGAAATAACCACGTTGTTCTGTGATCTTGATACGTGGGGATATTATGAGGTTATTGCTGGATTAAAAGAGATAGGACGTGTATCTCTGAAGGAGTTGTGGTATTGTTTAGGAGGTGGGACTGTGTTAGAAGATAGATTGGAGCTTCTTTGTGATGATAAAAGGGCCACTCATATGGCAAACTTAACAAGATTAAATGGTGCAATTCATTTGTATGTGGTTCACGAAATGATAGAACTTGAAATAATCAACATGATAGAGGGTATTGGTATGGGGGAGGTTGGTCCTTTTGAGGTTAATGATGTAGTTAACTGTGTGAATGAGGGTCATGAGCATGGTGCATGTGAAGTACTGGAAAAGGAGGGTGGTGAGGGTGAGGAAGATGTTGCATCTGAAGTAGTGGTAGATAATGGGTACTAAATCAACTCAGGTTTCCAGCGTTGCATTCAAATCTTTTGTAAACTAATTATACGTTGCTCAGTATTTATTTCCAAAGACATTGTTAAAGTAAAGAAGAAGGTGAAACTGGATGTCAAAAAATAGAACTTAAACACTAATACAAGGGTCTGATACATAGTCAAATACAAATGACAACAAGCTATTAAAACACAACCCGTTTCAATTGACCGAACAATTTCTCTTTAAACACAAAACTACACAAAACATTAATGTCAAAACCCAAGCCACAACGAAAAAATAAAATTGTATCTTACTTGCTGCCATCTCTACCTCTAATTTCAACTTCAACTTGGTATTTTTCCTAATCAGTTGTATCACATATTTGTCGTTAACAACTACTAATTCATCATCTTCTTCCTCTATTTCTGGTTTGTCTTGAACCATAGTTTCTTCACCATCATGAACCCATTCAAAGTACTTACAGTTATCATCACTCTACACTCAAAACAAAAACACATTAACAAAACCAATCATTAATAATTTCTCTAACAAAAATAGAATTAGAAGAACTTACTCTCCAATTCCTACATCTCCAAAAAACCTTCCTTTGTTCTTCGTCTTGTTTGCTTGCATAAGCACTACTCTTTCCGCACAACCACATAATTTGCCTCTTAGATCCGAGAACGAGCTTGATGCACCAACTCTCTTCATTCTAGAACTTCTGTGAATGTATGCAGAGCTCTCACCATGAAATTTCATCACCAACAACCTAACTTTAACAAAATAAAAAGAACTTTACCCTATTTAGTGTTTACGAACCCTACACGAACCTCAAATCAAAACCACTTACCTGTTCTTCAACGAAACCACACTCCAAGTTCAGATCGACTTTCACGTATGATTTTCAAAGTTGCTCTACGGCCTGAAGCTGGTGCGAGCCCTACCTGGTGCAGATTGATCAATGGTGCTCCAACAAAGAAAGTCGCAATTTTACTCACCCACAACCCTAGAAATGTCTCCCAAATGTAAATTATAAAAAATAGTAATTAATTACATCTAAATGTATTTCAACATTTAATATCCAATATAAGTAATTCTTCATTGTAATATCAAGGGTGACAAATTCAAATTTTGCAATGTTTGGCATGTTTAGAACTAACACATAAGATAATAATAATAATAATAATAATAATAATAATAATAATAATCACCATCGTAATAAAAGTAATAAGACGAAGATGAAAATTGATAAAGTCAAACAATTATTATCACAATAATAAAAATATAAGATAAAAGTGTAAATGAAGTCAAGATTAGGAAGAGCCTAGATTGAGACACACATAGCACTGTCGCTAGAGAATAAAATGCTTCCACTAGCGCTCAATTGGTAGGAAACGTGTTATGAAATAAAACTAATAACATATAGAAGAATAGAAGGAAGAATTGAGAATGAGAGAATATGGAACAACTTTTTTGTGTGTATTATTACTGTTAGGAAGAGTCTTATTTATAGATACAACATATAACCCATAAAGGATACAAATCAAATAGTTAATACAAATATTTACATAGAGAGTAATGAATCATATCAGTATCAATCATATCAATCATATGAGTAATTGTATCAAATCAATGGGCAACCATTAATTCATAACAAAACTAAAATTATAAGAGAATAAAAATAACTAATCATTCTCTTCTTCGTAAACAAAATTATAATTTACTAAATAAATGTTTTAACTCATTAATTATAATTTTTAATACCAATAAAAATTAGCATAAACTAATAATAATAATTAAATTAAATTTTATTCTCAAACATAAACTTATAATTAATGTAATAGAACTATATTAGTAACAAAATATTCTTTTGAAGCTTTTTTTTATCTCAAACATAGTTTTATATGAATTAGTTAATACGAAAATATTAATAGTAAAAGTTTATTTTTTAGGCCTTATTTTGCTAGAGGCTTAAAGCAAGTTGCTTTACTTGCTTTACCTTGAGCAGCCTCGCGTGAAACAAAACTTAGCAAAATTAACGGCTAAAGAGAAGCATTGAAACTTCATAGACTACATCCAAGGCATATTTTTATTTTGGCATATATACATACCACCTGATCTTTGTAGGACTTCAATCCAAAGAGAAAACCTCATCTTTCCAAAGTTAGACATATCAAACTCTCTCAACATAGAATTTTTAAATTCAGCCATCATCATCATTGTCGATATAAATTAAATCATCAATTTACGATGGTATTTCCTTCTTTGCTTCTCTTAGTGAATAAATTTTGCTCATTGTCACACTTTTTAAATCCTTCACTAATGAAATGTGCTTCAATTCGACTAAACCATGCTTGGGGCTTGTTTTAATCTGTACAAAACTTGTGCAATTTATAAACAAGATCTTCACTACCCTTTATTTCATATCCTCTTTGTTGCTTCACATAAACATCTTCACCCAACTCACCATGAAGAAATGTTGACTTAACATCCAACTGAAAAATCTGCCAACTTTTATGTGCAGCTAGAGATAGGATCATTCTTATTGTATCCATTCTTGCCACTGGTGCATAAACTTCCATGTAGTCAACTCCATGCTTTTGAGAATATCCTTTAGCAACCAATTGGGCCTTGTATATCAATGTTTCCATTTTTATTGTATTTAGTTTTGTAAACCCATTTCACTCCAATACTTTTAACTCCATCAAGCAGTTTAGTACTTCTCCATGTTTGATTCTTTTGAATGGATTTAATCTCATCATCCATGGCCAATCTCCAATTTTCACTCTTTACAACTTCCTCATAGCTTAGTGGATCAGTTGAGACCATTAGAGCCATATGTCCCTTATCTTCAGATATGCCTTCGCCACTTACATACTCATTCATCCATACAGGAGTTTTCTTCTCTCTGGATGGCCTTAATCCCTTTACTCTTTCTTCATCCTCGTTAAAATTGTCCATTTTTTCATCAGGTCCTTCTTCACGAATTCGTCTTATCTTAACATCAATATTTTATTCATTTTCATCAACCCTCTTTATACTCACCATCGTCCCACGCCAAATCCGACACAGTCTATTTTTCTTCCCAATTCTATTACTTCTCTTTTTCAAAAATCACATCTTTACTAACAACATTCTTAGCAATTGGATTAAATAGTTTGTGACCCTTGGATTCCTCACTACCACCCAACAATACACAAGTAATACTTCTATTAAGTTTAGTCCTCCTTGCTTCTGGAACATGAACATGAGTTATGCAGCCAAAAACTCGAAAGTGATCCACTACAGGTTTTATGCCACTCCATGCCTCTTATGGTGTTACATCCTTAATGACCAATGTAGGACAACTATTCAAGACATATATTGTCCAATTCACTACCTCTGGCCAGAAAGTCTTGGGATTATTTTTCTCAAACAGCATGGATCGAACCATGTTCATTACAATTCGATTTTCCCTTTTAGCAACACCGTTATGTTGTAGAGTATAAGCAGTGGTTAATTACCTCTTAATCCCATTGTGCTTGCAAAAGTCACTGAACTCATTTGAATTGAATTGTCCTCCTCTATCACTTTGTAGGCACTTAATAGACATTTCAACTTCCTTCTCAATGCTATTCTAAAAGCATTTAAAAGAATATAAAGTTTCTTTCTTCTTTGCCAAAAAATATACCCATGCTTTTCTACTATAAGCATCAATAAATAGTAAAATGTACCTCTTATTACTATTGGGTGTTGGATTGATAGGACTACATACATCTGCATGAACAAGTATCAAATGTTGTGCTGCTTTCCAATCACTCTTCTTTGGAATGAAATCACGATGTTGTTTTCAATTGATGCAATCAGTACATGTCAGAGTTGAAATGGAAAGTTTAGGAAGTCCACATACCATTTCTTTAGACAGTAATATTTGCAGGCCCTTATAACTCAAATGCCCGTACCGCTGATGCCAAATTTGAGATAAACTTTGACTTTGCATTTGAAAACACTGATTAGATTGTGTGTGAAATGTAGTTGCGATTGAGGCAATAATACAAACATCCTATTGGCACTCATGTTTGCTTGAATTACTAAACCTTTATCTGGATAAAATATCTTACAAATTCCCCCCTTAATCAGAATGGCCAAACCTTTTTCTTATGATTGTCCACTACTCAATAAGTTATTGCTCAACTCAGGAATATAATAAACATCAGTAACAGTAAAATTGACTCCATGAGCGCCAACTTCACATTTCCTTTTCCCATTACATTCATCTTGGAGTTTTTCCCTAACTTTACAAAGTGGTGAAATTTTTCATCAATTTCATTAAATAGAGATAGATTACCACACATGTGATTGGAACAACCTGAGTCTAGAAACCAAGCATATTCTCTTTTAGCCTCATACATATCCACATAGGACATCTAAAGCATTTCTTCTTCATCATCAATCTTCGTAGCGAAAATGCCCAAGTTGATGACATTGATAACAATATATGGTTGCCTTGTTAAAGTATGTTTGACCTCTACCTCTTCCTCTTTCTCTATAAGTGCTTCGACCACGACCTCTTCCTCCTTCAAAGGTCATCCTCAAACACTACTAAAAAAACTCATATTTCCTGCCAATTTTGTTTTGAAATTTTTTTTTGTAGGAAATACTTATAAATTTTGTTATGAAAAAGAAATTTGCAGGAAATTTCTATCAATTTTTTTGCAAAATATTTTATATAAAACACTTTTCGCAACAAATTTTGTAAGAAATACTTGGTAATTTTATAATTTTGTAAGAAATAATTACCCACGAAGGAATTACCTGTCGATTAAAATTCTTAAAAATAATAACAGGAAAAAAGTCTTTTCTTTTGTAATATGAATTTGGACCATTGTTCCTTTGAAAATATAGTTAAACTTTTCTGTTAATGAGTGCATAATTTTTTTCGCCACTTTAACATCTGGCATCTCCTCTCCGTAAATTCTCATTTTATTGACAATAGTCATGAGTCTAGAGAAATACTATGTCACTCCTTCACTAGACTTCATCTCAAGAACTTCAAATTCTCTACGAAGAGCTTGAAGATGTGACTGTTTCACTCTTGCATTCCCTTCAAACTTTTTCTTCATAACATCCCATATTTATTTAGATGTGTCCTTCTTCATAATAGTGTCAAGGATAGTTCCATCAATTGATTGAAAGAGATAATTCTTTACTTTTAGATCTTTCAAATTCATCTCATCAATGTTCTTTTGTTGTTATTCTGTTAGTATTGCTCCGCTTGTTGATGTTACATATCCAAGATCACTCAACTCCAAATATTCCTCAGATATAATTTTTTTTCCATTAGCATGCTCTAATGGTCACAATGACCATCAATGCGTGGAATAGCTTGTTGAACAAAACTCCCTTTTGTAGTATTTTGTTTGATGCTGCAAAACGACAGTGACTACGACTTTGTATTAGACCCAGTAGGGGCTCTGATACTAGATTGTTGAGAATAAAACTGAAAATATCACAACAACCTGGAGTGAAAATGACTTGATTTTATTAACTGCAATATTAGCTTTAAATATCCAATTAATACAATGCAACTATGAAACAACCCACTTAGCAAAATTAACGGCTAGTGGTAACAGAAAGAGAGAAATAGTAAAACTTCCTATGACTATGTTCATTAAATCAAGACATTATTTCAATTCAAACAGAACATTTGCAGAATAAAAAACTCTATCAACATCTTCGTAAATTTATATAATCTATTTAAAATTACTTTTTTGAATTCTCTTCTCTCTTAAGGATGACATAAACTAGTAGTCAATTTTTAGTCATTCACTAATGTACAATGACACTAAATAAGTGGAAAGCACAAAATTGTCATGAGTAAATTTTCAATTGTTTATCTTACATTAATGATATATTTTATCTATATTGCAGTAGCTAAATTATTTTAAGGGAATGTACAAAACTTAGTTCGATTTTTAATATTTTTTATCTTATCACGTGAGATTCCTATACTATTTATAAAAGAAGGAAATATTATAATTGTATGAATTTTAATTTTACCTTGTTTTTTGTGTGTTAGGTGGTTCAACGTACTAGTACGGGTGAGAAAAATGTGTAGATATGATCGCATCCGACCAAACCGAGGGAGAAAATAAGTGATGGGTCAGTTTTGCATGGATATAGATAAAACTGGATAAAGTGGGTTTAAATGGTATCATACAAATCCAGGAAAAAAATATTCACATATACCCGACCTAACCCGTGAGTATTATTTAATTATTATAATATTTCAAGAGTGAAAACACTCTCTAAAGTAATAAACCTAGCTGTCGTTGCCAACTTTTTCATTTTTCTTTTTCTTCTTATACATTCCTATTCAGTAGTGGTCATAGGTAGAAGGCTAATGAGGTGCGAACGAATTTATTCCGATGCGTGGTGGTTCTGGTTCGCGCTTGTCGTTCGTGGTTGCTCATGTGGCTCTGGCGAAGGCAAAATGTGTGTTGTCGACGATGTTCTGGCATAGTAGTGGCTCCAATATGCGTGGTAAGGTAGGTGATGGCAAAGCTTCTGATTTGCATTTGCGTTTTTGCATTTTTGCAATTGTTGTTTGCGAAACAATGTGTGTTGCACACGTGAAGCTCTGGTGAGGTTGCCATGGAAGAAGTTATGGTGGTGGAATCTCCTGCAATCTCTTGTTCCGACACCCTTTGTTGCCAAGGTGAAGATATGAACTCGCGATGTACTCCGATGATGAAGCTTGCATTTTGTAGTTACATGCACGCAGCTATGCTCGCGTTGGTTATGGTGGTGGTTGTGAACGTATCAAAGGACGTATCCAGATAACCCATCATCCATCCATAGTCAACCATATTCAAAAATTCGAATCTGACTAACCCAAACAATTAAACGGTCGGATATGAATTTGAAAACTTAAATTTTAGAGGGGTTTTCTTCCTTCAGCCCCAATATTTCTTCTGCACCTTCAAACTTTTCATAAATTCCAAAACTACTTTTTTAGTATTTTAAAATTTTAAATCAATCCATCTCTATTTCTCTCTCCTATTTAATGTCTCACTTTGTTTTTACTCAACCCTAGGTGTCGCACACCCCCCAATCTCTCATCTGCCCCACTCTCCTCTCTAACGTGCCCCACTCCTGTTTAGTCGTGCCCCACTCCTGTTTATTTTTTGTCCGCTCTCCCTCTCCCCTTCACCATTCCTCTCCATTAACACCAATAACAGATAAGTATTTCTGTTCTATATTTTAATTTTTTAATTTTTTGATTGTTTCTGCCATGTTTGCTACATCGTATGTAGTTATTTTTTTTATTTGAATATAGATTTGTGAAAACACAAACCCAGAAGTCGATTACGGAAGTGGACTTCCATAGAACCAGTTTCGGAAGTGTTGACCACGCAAAAACAAAAAAAAAAATGGCACTTACGGAAGTCGACTTCCGTAAGCTATCAATACCGGAAGTCGACTTCTGTAGTTAAAACTGAGTTCCGTGAAGTGACTTCCGTAAACATTATTGACTTACGTAAGAGCGTATGACTTCCATAGGGTGTGGCGTGACTTTCATACGCGATTTCCGTAGGCGACTTCCACTTTCGTAACGACGTGTTTCGTAATTTTTTTTACTTAATTTTAATTTTAATGTAAATAATTTTGATATTAATTAATTTTAATTAATTATAATTTTAAATAAGTAAAATTTAGAATAATTAAAATTTTAGTTATTTACGATTTTGAATAATTTTAATTTTCTTTAATTTTATTATTAAGTAAATATAATTTTAAAAAATTATAATTTTAAATAATTAGAATTTAAAATAATTAAAATTATAGTTATTTACGATTTTGAATAATTTAAATTTTAATTAATTTTATTATTGAGTAAATATAATTTTAAATAATTATAATTTTAAATAATTATAATTTAGAATAATTATAATTTTAGTTATTAACGATTTTGAATAATTTTAATTTTAATTAATTTTATTATTTAGCAAATATAAATTTAAATAATTATAATTTAGAATAATTAAAATTTTAGTTATTTATGATTTTGATAAATTTTAATTTTAATTAATTTTATTATTGAGTAAATATAAATTTAAATAATTATAATTTTGAATAATTAAAATTTTAGTTATTTACGATATTGAATAATTTTAATTTTAATTAATTTTATTATTGAGTAAATATAATTTTAAATAATTATAATTTTTAATAATTAAAATTTTAGTTATTTACGATTTTGAATAATTTAAATTTTAATTAATTTTATTATTGAGTAAATATAATTTTAAATAATTATAATTTTTAATAATTAAAATTTTAGTTATTTACGATTTTGAATAATTTAAATTTTAATTAATTTTATTATTGAGTAAATATAAATTTAAATAATTATAATTTTGAATAATTAAAATTTTGGTTATTTATGATTTTGAATAATTTAAATTTTAATTAATTTTATTATTGAGTAAATATAAATTTAAATAATTATAATTTTAAATAATTAAATGCATTCAACAATTTAACAGAATCAGGATGTGTTCAAAACAGATCACTAACCACTTCATATTCTTCTTGACATCTACTCCAATGGATGTAATTATCACGATCTAACAACATCATCAAGTGTTGTAATTCAGTTCTTGAACCTCTCAACGATCGTTTATAAGTGGTTTATAAGTGTATCTTGCATTATAAATTTGCTTTATCGTTGTGACATTACACTCACTATTTTCTTTCAGAGTGAGTAGAATATTTGCTGGCTTGACTTGACTCTTAGACATGTCAACAAGCAAGGATTGTTCAGAAGATTTTAACCTCCCAGCAAATGGGTGACCAACTAGTGTATGAGACACATCATGGTTATGATATCCACACATTACCTTCAACATCCAATCATCTCCATTACTAATTGGTTTGCCTTTGAGTTTAAATGGACAATCACATTTTCTTGTGCCAGAGACACTAGGTTGAACATCAGATTTATACTTCCTATACTTACCACCCCTTTCACAGCCTAACAATACATACGTTTTCCTCCCAGGTTGACCAATAGCTTTGTCAGATCTGATAGTGACAATAACAAAACCAAGATGAAATGTTATCCCTCGAACCCACTGAATCAACTCATCTCGTGTTGAAAATATCTGATCAGTCGTAAAATTATTTGTATCATCACTCATCTCATTTATAAAAGAAGAGAAATCTGAGATGAAACTCGAATTTACTTGTGAATCCATGAAAGTTAAAGGGAGATCATCCATCTTAGATAACTTTAACCACCTATAATCTAACATTAGTAATCAATACCACTTTTTACAAAATAAAATAAATATAAAAATAAAATAAAATAGTCCTCAAACAATTAAATAAATATAAAAAAATAAAGAATACATAAACACTCAACCATAAAAAAATCAAAATAAATAAAATTAAATCAATAAAAAATAAAAATATTCATTCAAAAATATAAAACAAACACACAATAAATAAATAGTAAACTTAAACAAATAATAA
>Ga0214542_1002987_pt1 | contig 34902 bp, 26 predicted proteins | sample CNSS1metaG_FD_160096 | JGI IMG/M metagenome (GOLD analysis project Ga0214542, IMG submission 160096) | Root nodule microbial communities from cowpea collected in UCLA plant growth center, Los Angeles, California, USA - CNSS1 | ecosystem: Host-associated > Plants > Roots > Nodule | place: USA...
GCTTCTAGAAACTAGGTCAAATAAGGTTACAAAAATGAGAGACAAAAGAGCCAACTATGGTGTGTGCAAGGCTAATTTCGTTCTAGCACAAAAAGAGACAAAGAATGTGTCTCATATGTCTCCAAAAAGTGGCCAAAGTGTGGTAGAAACAAAGGAGACCAAAGGTACATAGGTACACTTGCTTCATGCCTTTTACTTTATGCTTTATGCCTTTGCTTTACTCTCTCCTCCACATCATTTATGCTCCCCAATCACCATGTGCCACCTAGCATTGCTTTCTTACTCCTAATTGTCCAAGTGTGAATTTTGGGTGGACGAAGTGCAATTCTTGGGACATGTGATATCCGCCCAAGGGATAACAATGGACCCAGCAAAGGTAGAGGCAGTGGTGAAGTGGGAAAGTCCCAAATCAACGACGGAGACAAGGAGCTTTGTGGGTTTAGAAGGGTAATATAGAAGGTTTATTGAGCGGTTTTCCAAGATAGTGGCGCCCTTCACGCAACTTACACGAAAGGACCAACCTTTCACTTGGACGGACAAGTGTGAGGAAAGTTTCCAAGAGCTTAAGCGGAGGTTAACGAGTGCTTCAATCCTAGTGATCCCCGATATTGGAAAACCTTTTGAGGTCTATTGTGATGCCTCTCATCTAGGGTTCGGCTGTGTGTTGATGCAGGAGAAGAATGTCGTGGCCTACGCTTCGAGGCAACTCAAGGTGCATGAGAGAAACTACCCCACTCATGACCTGGAGTTGGCGGCTATTGCGTTTGCCCTGAAGATCTGGAGGCACTACCTCTATGGTGCTCAATTTTAGGTATTCAATGATCACAAAAGTATGAAGTACCTATTTGATCAGAAGGAGTTAAACATGAGACAGAGAAGATGGATGGAATTTTTGAAGGATTATGATTTTGAGCTTTTGTACCATCCAAGGAAGGCAAACGTAGTAGCCGATGCTTTGAGTAGGAAGACGGTGCACACCGCTCACCTCATGATCAAAGAGGTGGAACTGCTGGACAAATTCAGAGACATGAAACTGCAAGTGGAGTTGGAATCAGGATTCATTAGATGTAGTAACCTGATCATATCTAGTGACTTCCTGAACTCGGTTAGAGAAAGATAGTTATTGGATGCTAGTCTGAACAAGGTGAGAAAGCAATTGGGGTCGGAAGAGGCAAAGGACTTTGCTTTGGGTAATGACGACATATTGAGATTCCAGGGCAGAGTGTGTGTGCCTAATGATGTTGAGGTGAAAAGGCTAATCCTTGAGGAAGGGCACAAGAGTCGCCTTAGCTTACATTCGGGCATGACTAAGATGTACCAGGACTTCAAGGAAAATTTCTGGTGGTAGGGTATGAAGAAAGAAGTAGCACAGTTCGTGTCGGGCTGTCTGACCTATCAGAAGGCAAAGGTGGAGCATTAGAGACCCGGTGGGATTATTCAACCCTTAGAGATACCAGTGTGGAAATGGGATAGCATCTTGATGGACTTTGTGACCCATCTGCCACGAACTTTTAGAGGGCATGACACCATTTGGGTCATAATGGACCGATTAACCAAAAGTGCGCATTTTCTAGCAATGAACCTGAGGATGTCTATAGTTAAGTTGGCCTAGTTGTACATCAAGGAGATTGTGAGGTTGCATGGGGTGCCTTCGAGCATTGTATCAGACAGAGATTCACGGTTCACATCACGGTTTTGGCAAACCTTGCAGGGTGCTTTGGGAAGCAAACTCATGATGAGTTCAACCTATCATCCTCAGACAGATGGTTAGTTTGAGAGGATGATCCAGTCACTTGAGGACTTACTACGGACATGCATACTGGATCATTTGGGTGCTTCGGATGAAGTGTTATCGTTGATTGAATTCACCTACAACAATAGTTTCCATGCAAGCATTGGGATGGCGCCATAGGAGGCTCTTTATGGTTAGAAGTGCATGACTCCTTTGTGTTGGTATCAAGATAGGGATGTCGTGTTAGTTGGGCCAGAATTATTGGAGCAGACCACCGAGAAGGTAAGATTGGTGAGAAATAGAATGCAGGCTTCATAGAGCAGACAAAAGGCTTATGCAGATCGTAGGAGGAGGCCCTTGGAATTCGAGGCTGGAGATCACGTGTTCTTAAGGATGACCTGAACCACTGGTGTGGGAAGGGCTCTCCGCTCAAGAAAACTTTCTCCTAAGTTCCTTGGTCCTTATCAGATCTTGAGGCAGATTGGACCAGTAGCTTATGAGATAGCTTTGCCTCCTCAGTTGGAAAATCTTCACCCGGTGTTCCACGTGTCGCAGTTGAGGAAGTATGTGTTTGATTCGGCTCATGTGTTGGAAGCTGAGGATATACAAATCAGGGAGGACCTCACTGTGGAAGTACCACCCATTGCTCTAGAGGATAGCAAGGTTGAGGAACGCAAAGGAAAAACAGCCAGATTGGTCAAGGTCATCTGGGATCGGAGGGCAGGTGACTCTACTTGGGAGTTGGAGGAGGATATGAGGAAATCACACCCACACCTTTTTACCTAGTAAGCTTTCATTTTCGAGGTCGAAAAATTTTTCTTGTTGGGGAGAATGTAAGGCCCATTAATTTTCGTTTTCTCTTTCTGCCCTAAAGTAAAGGGTTGCCCCTTGAAATTGGGCCTATAGCTGGCCCAAGTGATATAACCGAACCCCAAGTCTGCCCTAACTCACTTTGCTTGTTGATTCTTAGAAAAACCTTAGAGCCGCAACCGTCTCCCACTCCGTTAGGGTTTGGTGTTACTGTGGTCAAGCGAGTTCGAACCAGTGTTTCCCTCCCCACGTAAGCATTTCCTCCACCGTGCTTGAAACTCCTACTATTGTTACTCTGAGTAGCTCATGCCTCTACTGCCATTCTTTTTCCAGTTTGTTAAGTTATCCCCGAGCTAGTATCGGAGCTGCTGTGCTAATCAAGTTTGGTCTAGGAGCCTTCTGCTAAACCCTTCCAAGTAAGGGAAGTTAGGGTCCATTTGTCTAGATCGCTTTTCTACTTGTTCTACTGCTATTGTATGATTCTATAGATTATATGCTACTATGATGTGATAAGAATGTCGTTTGGCTTTTGGGTTTGGTGTTTGTGTAACTGTTGTATGAAGAAACAATGGCAGGCACTGGTTTTCTCGCCCAAGCGAGCATGCCTCTCCTAGGCGAGACTAGCATAGGCTCGCCCAAGCTTTCTGCGTGAACAATCGCTCAAGCGACTCGTCTGCATTTTTTAGCGAAGCGTAATCTCGCTTAGGCGAGAGGGGACTCGCTTGAGCGAGAATCCCCATGAGCCACTGTTTCACTTCTCGTACTCTCACCTAGGCGAGAAGGGACTCGCTTGAGCGAGGGGATGTCTCGCCTGAGCGAGGTCTTCTAGCCTGAGCGAGGTTGGGGCAAGTTTTGTGCTATAACGCAAATGGCCAATGTTGTGGTTAATTGTTTGTCTGACTTGAAAGCTTGACTGGAAAAGTTTGAGGGATGATGCCTTGATTTATATATGAGGTTAAAATGTAAATGATATGTTGCTTCATTGTGTATGATTTGGAAAGCATGAGTTGTATGATTGGTTGTTATACATGATATTAGTATTATGGGAACTTTCTGATTAGTTGGTGAAACATGTACATAGTGTGAGTAGGGCATAATTCCATGACTCTTGTAGTGAGAGCTCTTGGTAGCCCCTCATCTATTAGACGTAATCCCATGGACCCTCCTAATGGGAGTCCCTGGTGGTGCCTCACCTATTGGACTTAATTCTATGAACCTCATGGTGAGAGTTCATGGTGGTGCCTCAACATAAGAACGTAATTCCATGCGACTATCGTGGTGGTGCCTCAAGGGCAGGACGTAATTTCACGAAGGCCACGTGGTGGTGCGTCTTGTAAGGGTATAATTCCGCGAAGGCCTCGTGGTGACGCCTCACTGCTAGGACATAATTCCACTGTCACGTGGTGGTGCTTCATTATGCGTATCCAGATAGTCAAGTCTTGGGAGTCTTAAATGATTTTGGTAATCCATGTGTGAATGTCTGTTATTCATGTTTGACTTTGAGATTGCATGTTGACTGTTGTGACATAAGATTTCTCTACTCTAGCTTACCCTGTTTGGTTGTCTTGTATGTGGTTCTTCTCCTATTGCGATGATCATCGATTTTATTGATGTGAGCAGATGGGAGAACTCCTGGAAGTGGTAATGATAATAGGAATGCTACAGCTTGATGGACTGGTCGAGTATTGGGCCCACCCCGGGGCCCATCGCTGAAGAATTTATTTGATATGCTTTCTTGTCTGGACCAGACTTAGTACTATTAGTTATCTAGTATTTTATGTTTTGGACCGTGTGTGGCCTCTTTTATGTTTATGGATATGTTAGGGTACGGAGTACTTTATATCCCAAATCTTCGTACCCTTTAGATATTATGTATGTGGTGTTTTTATTAAATAAGTTTTATCTATTTATTTAGGACGTTACAATTACAATGAAATCATGGTTTCTTTTTCTAGTTCAAAGATAAAAAACAGATTTTTTAAATAATAAATGAATTGTGAGTTAAATGAACCCAACACACTCAAACTCGCATAACTTGAATTAAGTGAACCCAACTTATTTTTGTCCACAATAATTTATTTTTTAAATTTCTCAATCTAAATCAACTCAAACTTGTAATAAATTGGATTGATTCACGAATTCAGACTATTTTCACATGCTAAAACAACCACTAAAGTTGTTTAGGTATTACTTTAGTATATTTTATTTTATATTTTTTTGTGACATTTGTTACGGTGTTAAAAAGGGTAAATAAAAAAGACTTGGAGTTTTACATTTTGTATATTTTACAAATATATTTATTGATTATTCATTCACATCAAACAAATATGATATTTATATTGAGAAATGGTTAGAATGTAATTTGATGAAAGAGAGGGCAATTTCAGGTCTCCACGTAGGTCATTAGCAGCTACACTGCCCTCATAAGAGCAGCTGCAGATTTACATTCTAAAACCCAAAACCCTAGAAAAAGCTCCCAAAATATCTCTTGTCTCAAGCTGCCATGGATTTGCAACAGGGTGAGTTTGATCGTCTCTTGTTCTTCGAGCACGCTCGTAAGGCTGCAGAAGCCGAATACATCAAGAACCCTACAGATGCCGAGGTTCGTATATCTTTTTCCTTTCTATGTTTTATTTTATTTTAGCTTCGTCGTTTCCTTCGAACTCCGAATGTTTCTCTCAGAGGATTGGCTCATGGGTACTCTATTTAGATTATAATCGCAATTAATCTGTTCGTTTTCGTTTTTATCATTTTCTTGGTTTATTTTGATATGAATTGGTCGTTGCCTGCTAGATTGGGAAAAAATTTCTGCAATTTTCGAGAAATTATTCGCCTTTTCCATTTGTCTCTACAGAACTTAACACGATGGGGTGGAGCTTTATTAGAGTTGTCTCAGTTTCAGAACTTTCCTGAGTCGAAGAAAATGACCCAAGGTACTGCTAATTTTCTTATTCTACTTAAATCATTTTTTGGTCGATTTAGGGCCAATTATCACTTATTTCTTTCAAGAAAATGATTTTCATGCGGTTCAGCTTTTCAAATAATCAGAAAGTAGTTAAAGAATTTAAAATCTGATCAAAATCAAGAGATATTTTGAAGTGCGTAGAATATAACAAGTGCGCCCTACATTTGTTTGGACATGGAATTTTCAAAGTAGAGGCTTTTTTGTTTTTTATTTTAAAGATTTAAATGGAGCATCTAATGATATGATATGATATGGTGAGTATTTGTATGTTTATGATTTTGAATTTTTGTCTGTGTTCTGTTCTTGAGCAGAGGCTATTTCGAAGCTAGAGGAGGCACTTGAGGTGAATCCCAAGAAGCATGACACCCTTTGGTGCCTTGGAAATGCTCACACCTCGATGGCATTTTTAAATCCAGATCAGGAGGAGGCAAAGGTTTATTTTGATAAGGCAGCTCAGTACTTTCGACAAGCTGTTGATGAGGTACCATTGATTTATTCAGTGTCAATAGCAGTCTCAGATTCATAGTGGGATGTATTTTACGTTTGTCTCAGTTGAAATAATTTGTAATGGAGTACTTTTGTCTTATGTAGGATCCTTCAAATGAACTTTACCTTAAATCATTGGAAGTGGCTGCTAAGGTATGTTTTGTATTATATCGGTTTTGTACCATCAAATTGGTTGCAGGGCTCCTTTGTCTTATGATTTGTGTTTGGAAGCTGTAATGGAATATAGAAACGGTTGTTGCAGTTTGTTCAATTTTGTTGTCACTTTTGTGTCTGGGTTTGAGATAAGTAAGGCAGATATTGTGATTTTCAATTTTTTATTGTAAAGCCGTTCTGATATCTATTTATGGCTGAAACTTTGAGATTGCCTTGATTTGTAGATTGTCAATACATCCATGTTGATCACATCTTAATGAATTTATCTGATTGACAAAGTTTCGATCACAATTGTTTTGGCAGAGTCATGACAAAATTTTACCAGATTTGTACTGTCTGTGATGAGCATAAATCTGGCATCTCCTGGTTCCATCTTTTATCCAGGTTGTGTCCTTAGTAACCCAATTTTATAAAGCCAACAGTGTGTGAAGCTTTTTGACCTCCCTGCTCCACCCTGCCCTGCCCTTCTGTCCTGCCTTTTCTGAGACTATTCGAAGTCAAATAATCTTTAACTTCTATACAGTGTCTAGATGGATTGAGTTTTTCTTATTGAAATTTTAATTAATTATTATCATAGTTGTTAATCAGAAAAGCACTCCCACAGTGCCTCAAAAAGTGAGAGGAGGGGGAACAGAGTGTTCTTGTCATGGTGAATGGAGGATGCTATTATGTCACTTTCTAATTATAATGATTTGGCAGAAACTAAGATCGGAGAAAGCCATTGCTAGTTCTAGGAAGGGGAAGGGAGTTGCAGAAGATGAAGAGGAAATTGAATGAGGAAAAACGCATCTACTGATCTAGTTTTGAGGAGAGTTGTTAGGAACTAAATATAGAAATGGGAAAGAAAAACTTGCTTTTATTGAATTCAATTCAAAGAATGGAAAATGAGAGGAAAATCTCTATTCCAAAGGTTTTGTCTTCACAAAAAGGTTCCCCTTCACAAAAGATTGATACCATAATTGACTATTCTTTGAAGTTGATCTGTTCCTTGTTTTTTACTGGATGGTACCTTATCCACAGCCTCATTTATATTCTTTCTAGAGTAAACTTTCTCTGTTTTTAAATAGAAAAAGGTTCATGAACTTGTTCTGAGATTGGCTTCTGGTCAAATTAGTAATGCCTTTCTTCTTTTCAGGCTCCTGAGCTTTATGTAGAAATTCGTCAGCATGGATTGGGTCAGCAGCAGCAGGCAGCAACCGCTGGATCTTCTACATCTTCGGCTACAAAGGTAATATTTCTGTCTTGTTTCCCTGCCTTAACCTTGTGATATTTTGTATGAATTTTTTTGGTTTTTTGTATTGTTCTTGACCTTTTATGAACAAACAATATATATTTTACGCAATTTGTTAATGAATCGATTTTTCTGAGATTTAATTTACCTTGAAATCATCTTCCATAAATGCACTGCTCTCTGACGGACGACAAAATCAAGGATTGCCGGTGCAGTGAAATAAAGGAGTTTGTTGACTCGAATGTGTTGTCATTACACTTGCAAGTTAATGGTTCTAAATGTTCACTTTTCTACGATAACTTTGATTTTTGTAGTGAAATAGGAACTTAGTGACTAAGGCATGTGGGAAATATTTTATACCACGGGCTCATAGGTTTTACCATGGGTGCACCAAATTGAATTTGTATAGATCTTATTTACCTTATCAGTATATACAAGCTTTGAGATAGATTGGATATGCATTTTATTTGAAGAGTACAAGAGCCAAGTGCAACCCAAACAGGACAAATAGCAGTAAGCATGTCTTCTGCTTTGTATGAGTTTAATCACCTATTTTTGTTTCTTTGTCAGACGCAGAAGAAAAAGAAGAGCAGTGATCTGAAGTATGACATATTTGGATGGGTAATTCTGGCAGTTGGCATTGTTGCATGGGTGGGATTCGCAAAATCGAACCTGCCTCAACCTCCTCCTCCACCTCCTCGATAAGTGAACCATTTGATTGTCTCATACATTATTGATAATTGAGAATGATATTTAATTTGGTTCAGTGCCGTTTGTTACTTTTTGACAGCAGTAATGTTTGTAATGATGTAGCCATTGGCGTATCTTATCCGTCATACGAAATTTTTTGCTACTGTGGGTTGAGCAGTTAAATATGTCCGGCTTAGTCTTTGCTAGTGTTGCAGAATCAAAAGCATCGCCTTCAGTCAAGTATCTAATATAATAAGAGTTTTACGCCAAGGTTTTGGTTTTTCATTTATGGCTCAGTTTCAGTAGTGTTGGTGCCACTTTGATAAATAGGCCTTACTGACGTGCTTTAATAAATTTGTGATTGAGAATTTAATTTTGGGTCTGAAGGGAAAACTTCGCTTCCGCTGTCTTTTTTTGGAACGAAAAATAAGCTAAATGAAGAAATTTTTTTAAAAGCTAAAATTGCTTATGTCCAAGTTAAAATAATGATAGAGAAGTGATATTTTTGACACATAAGTTCATGTGTAAAATGATCTTAATTTTTTAAGTTCATTACATATTTTTATTTTTCTCCTGGATGGGATAGATGGAGATTTGTCCGAATGGGTCCTTTCTCAGAACTAGTATTATTCAGCTTACAAAGTAAAGTTATTAAGGGTGACCATGATTTTAAGATTTTATTTCTAGAATTTTCTTTCTAGAAATAATGTACTTAATATATTTTTCTGACAGCGGGTTATTTATTAAATTATTACTATTTTGTAAAAGGTATTGCCTGCGCTGTTTGTAATACATAAATAACAAATAAAATATTACATTTACGTGCTCGTTCTCTATTAATGATTTCTAAAATTAATATTTGCATATTTTTATGAAAACATGTTTACTACCATTATGCAACTTTAATACAACACGAGTCTGTATAATATCTTTCATTTCCAAAAACTACCAAAGAAATTATACAATTGTATATACAAACTCGTGTTTCACTGAAATGAAAGAAAAGGATGTGACTCGTCTAAAGGCTTGTGCTACGTGGTAGAGAAAGTAAGACGTCTGATGGAGTGTGAATGTGTATCATCTGATGACTAAAAGCTTGAGAAGGACAATGGTGATGGACTTTGAAGCACGAAAATGAAGACGAGAAGCTCCATGGTTGGAGCTAGAATGGAGGAATGGAGTCAAGTTTTGAAAGCCCTTGAAGCAGTGGAGATGAAGTCTAGAATAGAGGTCCATTCTAGGGAAGGAGGCTAGAGGAGTTTAGAGTAGAAACTAGTCTAGCAAGTGACTCTTGAGGTAATAAGGGTGGAGTGATCTTAATAACTAGCATATTACCATTCAAAAGTAACCAAATAAAATAGTAAGAAGGCCCCATTTATAGGATGGATGGCTGGCCTAAATGAAATGAAATGTAACATCAAATGTAATGGAAATGTAGCTTGGAGAAGAAGCTCAATTTATGGCCGTGAGATGAAAAGGAGTGAGGGATCAATAGCCATGTGTCCACTCATACTCTCCATGCCTTGCTCCATGTGAAACATGCGCACCAATCTAGCTTCCTCCAAGCATTCTCGGCCAAGCTTCAAATTGGGCTTGGATTAGCCCAATTTTGAAGGCTAATTACAAAGTACTTTGGCATTTTTTTTTTCTACAAAGCATGACCTAACATTTGGTCCAAAATAAAATCTACTCTAATGCTTGACATGCCACCTCTTATATTTTAACATCCTCTTTGGCCCATGAGAAGAGCATTTGAAGCCCATGAGGATTTTAGCCATTTTGAGAGAAACCCATTTGAATCTTTCTAATCATGCCTCTTGTTATTGGGCCTTTGATTGGACTTGGGCCTTGAAGTGCATGTGGGCCTATAATTAGGCCTAGTATGGACTCATCAAATGTGTAATAAAGTCTGTTTAAAGAGAGCTTCTCTAAAACAATTTGTAGACATCAATTAAGTGAGGTGTGTGTTGTTATGTGTATTGTTTGTTGAAGGTGAATCGTCTGAAGTAGATGAAGGGCGAGGAAAAGCATGTGTTGGGTAGGTTTGGGGGAGGTATGTGAATGGTTAGATGTTGTTTGAAAATGCTATTAAGAGAAGTGTTTAAAAGAGTGTTGTTCATAAGATTTTTTTTTCATATGAGGAGAAGGAACCGTCTAATGCAGTAATAGTATGAATTGTTTGACAAACATTATATTGGTGAGACACTATGGTTTTTGTTTCATCTGTTGAGTTGTTTGACGAATTTCAATCATTTGATGGAAAATGTGCAAATGTTTTGATGAAAGTATAATATGCTTTCCTATGAAGCTCGTGCCAGGCATTAGGCATCATTATGCACTTTGATATCTCAGCTTAACTGACACCCTAAAGCACATCTATCATTTGTCTTGACATGAGAAAGAGAGACAATAAAGATAAAGATAAAAAGAAAAAGAAGGAACGAGTTGAGTCCAAGGAAAGAAATGAAGAAAGGTGGCCCTTTAATAGAAACTAAACAAATCTAATCAGGAATACATGATATTTATTGTGACAAAGGTAAAGACGGTTAGCATTGCATGTTATAAAACCCTATTAAACGAACTTGATAGTAAATAGGTTTTGATGATAAAACAAGAGGATAAGTGAGTATAGTAAACTTCCAAGATAACTAAAGATGATTACACTATACTCTTAGACAAGCACTGTACATAAAGGTTAACTAGGTCAAAAACCTTGTTAGACGCTTAAATGTAACCATTAAATGACCATGTTCTTTACTGTGAATATATGTTTTTATTCATGTAATGATTGTTCAATCAGTGTAAGAAAAACATAGCAAAATAGCACAAAACAGAAGTTGCTTGAAGTATGACGACACATGAAAGAAAGTGAAGCTTAGATGAGCTCAATCAGAAGTATTGATTATGTGACTAACGATGTTAGACGACCAAGCCATCAGACGACTGAAATAGTGCAGCCTCAGTTGAACTTAGTGGACAAGAACATTGGCCAAACAATTCAACATAATGAGGCAAGTCATTAGACTTCCACAAGTAGCAGATGAGTTAAAGCAAATCGTTAAACTAGCCAACGCAAACACAAAATGGTACTAGTCGAGTAACAATATTAGATGAGTTAAAGTCAATTCATGAAGTTGAATGTTGAATATCCCTATTAGACGAGTACTTCCATTAGATAAATCAAATGGAAAAATGAATAGACGAGTAAAGCTAAGGCACACATTAAACGATCCAAGTTCAGATAAAGCAAAGGAGTTAACAGATCAAGTATTATTTGATCAGCGAAGCCACAACGTTGAAATTGATTATCAAATCAATTAAGAGAATTGTGATTCAAGGCTCAATGTTATTTGAAGATATTTTGATTAAAGACTTGATTGGAGATATATCTGAAGAATATAAAAGATGATTGAATATCTAATTGAATAGATATAAAAGGAAATCCTCTCTAATTAAAGATCGTTAATGCCGTCATATAATTATCAACCAATCACGTGAATGGAAAAGACTTTGCATATCAAAAGACTATCAGAGAATCTCTAGAATATTGAAGCCACAATGTTATTAACTAGAGTACAAATCCTTGTAGGCCACAATGAGGATAAACAAGTTGAAAAATGTCCACTTGCTTTCAAAGGAGAAAAGTGTGATCTATGGAAGAAAAGGATGATGTCATTCTTACAAACTATTAATCTGGAGTTACTTGAAACCATTGAGAATGATATTCCTACATTGCTCGATGATAAGAGAAAATTACTTGTCGACAACACATGAAATAAAAGCCAGGGATACAAAGCCGAATTGAAGGCCAAAGCAAGGTATGCTCTACTTTATGCCCTATTAAAAGACAAAACTAACAAAGTTATTACTATGGTCACTACCAAGGAGATGTGGAATGTTATTGTACTGTTTTATGAGGAATCGAAGGAGAATCCTAACATTTCAAAGCCAGAATCAGATAAAAAAGGTCATCCCGATATCATGACAAATGCTATAGACAAATCTTCATCAAATAAGGCAACTAGAGAAAAAGTAAAGTTATCTAGTTTAAATCCTATGCATCTTGCACAATATAAAGTTATCTCTAATAATATTAGAATTATGAACACACACAAAATATTAAAAAAGGATTTATATTTACACTAACACAGAAAAGATAATTTACGTCTGCGATTTTACGTCTGACCAATCAGAATCAGACATAAAAATGACCGGTGGCAAACTTGTAATTAAATTATCAATTTTTACGTCTGACTGACACTAGTCAGACGTAAATTTATGTCTGACTTCAGTGCGTCAAATGTAAATGTTGAAACTTAAATCCTTAACCTTCTTCTCTATAGCGTCGCAACAGTGCGAGACGGGAACACGATTTTACCATTTTCGAACTGCACCGGTGGAGATCAAGTGATTAACTTTTGAAAGGTTAGTTTGTCTCTTGATTCCGTTTTGGTGCACCTCCATTTACCTTGAAACCCCTAATTTTCTGCAATTTTTGGTAGAGGCAGCGACAACGAGAACAGAACTGTAGTGGCGGCGAAACTGTAGCAGCGGAGGAACTGCAACGACGGAGGACTGTGTAGTTGGCACACCATTGCAGAAACGCGAGCAGCCACCATCGAAGCGCGACCACGATGCAAACAGCAGAACCTCCACGCATGAGACGAACCAGATACACCGTCGCAGCAGCCACCACGACCTTCAGAAGTGGCACTTGTTCGAACTTCCAACGCAGAGCTTCGTTCACGAATCACTTTCTACATCTCTTTCGCGAACCTATGGCAGCAGCTTTGTGAAACGTGAACTCATTGCCATTGTCTCCCACCTGCAGAGCTACAACTAACTTTACGTCTGCTCTCTTGGGTCAGACGTAAATTTATGTCCAGTTTAAAGTCAGACGTAAATTTACGACTACCGCTACTATGTCTGACCTGAACCAGACGAGAAAAGCAAAAAAACGCCGGACGTAAAAGACCTTTTTTTTTGTTAGTGTTAAAAACATAAACATAAAATCCTTAAATATGTTAATGAGATAGTTAATAAGATTTCATGATAAATTGAGATTGATCTATAATTAGAAAACAAATTAAAAAATTAACAAAAAAAAATTCTTTTATTCGTTTACTAATACTTTATAGGTTAAAATATCTTTTTGGTCCCAATTTTCATCAATTTTTTTCAAATAAGTCCTAATTTTGGTTGTGTTCAAATAGGTCCCAATTTTCGTCAATTTTGTTCAATTGGGTCTTTTTTTGCTAACACTGTTTAAATCATTAACGGCCATGAACAGTGACTGCCACGTGTCACTTCGTGGTTTTTTTGAATTTTTATTTATTTTTATTTTTTTAAAATTTTTTTAATTTTTTTTTAAAAATGTACACGTGTCAACCCAGGAGTGTGCCACGTGTCACTTCGTGATTCTTTTGAATTTTTTTTGAATTTTTTTTAAATCTTTTTAATTTTTTTTAAATGTCCACGTGTCAATCCAGTAGCGTGCCACGTGTCAAAGTCAATGTTTTAAATTCATTTTGGTCCCTATATTTGTTATATTTGTTCAATTAGGTCCCAATTTTTGTTAACATTAACCAATTTGGTCCCTCTCCAAATTAAAACCAAATTTAATTTTTATATTAAAATTCACATTTTTTATTAAATATTTTTATATAATATATTAAAATTCACGTCATTAAGTTAACATTGAAGCAAAAATGTGTCAAACAATATAAATAATTTAAATACTATCATGAAATGTGCTTGAAACGTCAAATAAACTTAACAAAATTTGGTTAAAAGGACTAAATTCACGCATTTTGAAAGATAAATGACTAAATTGGTCAAAAGTTTTGATAAGGAACTAATTCCAAATTTCGCTGAAACTTGAAGGACCAAAAACATATTTAACCCAAAAATAAATTTGGTCACATCTTCTATAGGGACCAAATTGGTTAATGTTAACAAAAATTGGGACCTAATTGAACAAAAATAACAAATATAGGGACCAAATTGAATATAGGTATTGACTTTGACACGTGGCACGCTACTGGGTTGACACGTGAACATTTAAAAAAATTCAAAAGAAATTCAAAAAAAATTCAAAAAAATAAAATAAAAAATTCAAAAAAAACCACGAAGTGACACATGGCACGCTCCTAGGTTGACACGTGTACATTTAAAAAATATTAAAAAAATATTAAAAAATATTAAAAAAACCACAAAGTGACACGTGGCAGTCACTATTCATGGCCGTTAATAATTTAAACGGTGTTAGCAAAAAAGGACCCAATTGAACAAAATTGACGAAAATTGGGACCTATTTGAACACAAAACCAAAATTAGGGCTTATTTGAAAAAACTTGATGAAAATTGGGATCAAAAAGGTATTTTAACCTACTTTATAAAAAGAAGACTTTTTATTGCATTAGTTGATAATTTTGTAAAAGTTATATTGTGTAAAGCTAACTTCAAAGGACCCAAAGATTTATATGTACCAAAATAAAAAACTAAGCGGCTTACATCCATATATAGCCATAACAGAAAATGAGGATGTCTTTGGAGGAAACCTCCATGGAAGGACGACTTCTCTTGGTGAGGTACATAAGACTTATTTGTATTTAGGTTTATTAGAATAGGCTTTCATTTTGGGCCATGTATTTGGGCTTTATTTCAAATAAATGGGCTTTTGGGATCATGAGAGATCATCTAAGGTTTTAATTAGGCTTCCATAGGCCCAATCAAAACCCTAGGCCAATCACTGAATTTGCACATGTTTCAAAGTATGTAAAATGTGAGTGCTACATGACACTTGATCCATGATATATGGAGCTAGTTTAGGCCATGAGGAGGAATTTAATTTGAATTCTCCCTCCCTTTTTCATCCAGAATTTGGAGACCTACACTCTTATAAATTGAGGTCTCCACCCTATTGTATACTACATTGTAAACTACTCTCAAATGTATAGTAAACCTTTGTCGAGATTACTCAAACCACTTTTCTTTGGGAGTCACTCAGCTGAAGCTTCTCTTAGAGCTTCCTCTAGCCCCTTTCCTCTAAAATTGGCCTAACCTTTCTAGAGAACCTTCACCATACTCCATCTTAATAACCAAACACTAAATTGTTGCTCAATGCTTTCATTGATCTTTGCCCAACCAAGACTCCATTTCCCTTCCATCAATGAAGCTTAGAGTTAACAAATGGTATCATGAGCAAAATCAATCTAAGGGCTTCATGAGCTAAGCCTTAGTTTCTTTCATCTGAATCCATGTTATTTCTTAATTTTCCTTACTTGTCTTGATATTTTGTACTAAGTGACTCTCTTGTATGAGTTTAAATTTTGGTTCAAAGCTTTGTTCATCTTGAACCAATTAGTAAATGTATGTTTAAGCTTCTTAATTGATAAAACATGAGTGCTTTTCATTTTTTTTGGTGAAATCATGTTGATTTGAAAATATTTTCTTTTTTTGAGATCATTTCCATGTTGTGAAGCCTTGTTAATTCTTTTACATGTCATAGACTACAACCGGTGAGGTTCGTAGAGTTGGACTACGAGCTAGAAGTTTCGTAGGGTTAGACCACGAGCGGACAAGTTCGTGGAAGCATATGAAATCCTTAAGTAAGACCATGGTTGAGTATGTGCTAATCTTATATAGGTTATGAGACTAGGGTTGCCTATGTACCTTTTGGTATAAAGGTCTTTAAAAATGAGAAACTGGTTAAGTTATTTTGGGTGAGAATTTATATTATTACTTATGCATGTTTATTCCTTTTAAGCTCATCCTTTCTATTTGTGTTTGACGATGATCGTGTGACTTGTCACACGGGAGTAGATGGGATTCTAGGTAAGGATGGCGATGATCGTGTGAATCTTATTTTGTTTATAAATTTTGTTTTATCAAGTAATATCTGCCTAAGATGTTACACTAAGCTACAACTAAAGTTATATTAATCAACTAAACTAGCTAAAACTAGAATTTGAATTTTAATGTAGCTCTTGTCCACTTTTCAGTCCTTTCAAGACCAGTACAAATGTGATTTAATGTTCTAAAACTTCCCCATAAGTGCCATGTCATTTGGACATGAAAATCAAAAAGTCAACTATGTCAACTCTGGTAAACTCTTTTCAACAAAAGTCAACTCTGCCCTTTTTCAATAAATTTTGATTGATTCAGATTCTTCCATGGATTTCTTTGCACATTTGAATGCTTGCCTTAATCTTTATTTCTGCATTTAAACTCAAAAAAATCTCACAATAGATGTTAGTCAACCAAACTCTTCTTAAAAGCTTATAAAACTAGACCACAAACTAGACTAACTCTATTTCTAAGCCTATGTTTCCAAACTAAGACCAAACTAATATGATATTACCTATTTATGAACCTATATTGCAAGCTAAACTAGACCATACCAACAGTACTTCTAAAGATTACACTAAGATGAATTAAAAACATCTAATTAAATTGCTTTTGCAAAACTAGACTAGAAACCTACTAAACTAATTCTAGGCTAAAAACTCCTAATTAACACCTTAAACCAACCCATAACAATGCAATTAGCTAAGAAAAAGTCTAGAGATAAGGGACTTATCAATGAGCTTAGCAAGAGTGCTCTTACTCAAGACTTTGTTGAGCAAGTAGAGTTGTTGTTTGTAAGTCTATGGAAAGTAGGGACTTGAGATTGAAAATGAACAATGCATGAGTAGTGGGCCTATTAGACCCCTCTCACTTTCTTCTATTTATAATGAAAAACTGAACAAGGTTACATGGAAAACTAAGAGACTGCACTAGGACCCTAGGTGTAGAACTAGATACAGTAGAAGGAGGTTTCCCACACTCTACACCCTATACACAGGGTTAATGATACTACATAGAAGTAATAATTCTAACACTCCTCCTCAAGTTGGAGCATACAAATTGTATGAACCAAGCTTAGAACAAATGAACTCAATATGAGGTCCCCTTAATGACTTGGTCAACACATCTACAAGTTGGTCATTTGACCCAACAAACTCAGTACAAATATCCTTGGTCATCATTTTTTTCCTAACAAAATGGCAGTCAATTTCTATGTGTTTAGTTCTCTCATGAAACACTAGATTTGATGCGATGTGGAGAGCAACTTGGTTGTCACAAAACATCTTCATGGTTTGAATTTCACAGAAATTAAGCTCTCAAAGAAATTGCTTTACCCATATGAGTTCACAAGTGATAGATGTCATTGCTCGATATTCAGCTTTAGCGGTTGATCGAGCCACTACATTTTGCTTCTTACTTTTCCAAGAGATAACATTTCTTCCAAGGAAGACACAATATCACGTAGTAGAGCGTTTGTCAATAGGGGAGCTTGCCCAATCAGCATGATAATACCCGAGACTTGAACATTTCCTTTATCTTCATATAGCAAACCTTATCCCGAAGCTTTCTTGAGGTACCTTAAAATATGAATAATGGCATTCCAATTTCCAAGACATGGAGCCTGCATAAACTAACTAACCACTCCAACTGCAAAAAATAGACCAAGTCTCGTAATAATGAGATAAATTAGCTTTCCAACAAACCTCCTATATCTCTTTGGATCGGAGAATAATTCACCTTCTTTTGTTGTTAACTTCTGATTTGGGTCCACAGGATTGTCTACTGGTTTGCAGTTAATCATGCATGTTTCTCGTAATATATAAAGAGCATACTTCTTTTGAGAGATTACAACTCCATCTTTTGACTAAGCTACTTCAATCAAGAAGTATTTAAGGCTTCCAAGATCCTTGGTTTGAAAATGTCTACACAAGTACTCCTTCAGTTGAGATATTCCAACATTATCATTTCTTGTAATAGTTATATTATCAACATATACTATTAAAAAAACACTTTTTCTGAGAGGTGTATGACAGTAAAAGACAAAATGATCTCTTTCACTATGATGCTATGATGCATTTAAACTCATGGATTTGAAGCTTAATGACTAAGTATCCAAAGACATGTTATCCAACAACATTTAAGAGCTTAAAGAGTCACAAAACCGAAGAAAAAATTGCCATGACATAACCTGAATGTTATTTTTCGTATTCTCGGCAACTCTGACCTTTGCTCACTAATTTGATCATAACTCTCTCCATAGAACTCCAAATGCATTCATTCTTTTTTTTGTTGGAAACTAAACTCACATGATTTTCTTTTGATATAAACAACGTTACTTTTGTACCTTTGAGCTAGTTGCAGTATTTTTTTTTTTAAAAACACACACGTTACTACCAACACTATTTTTTTTTATGGAAGAGAAGTTGATTTTGGACCATTCAAAGATAGATGCACAAGACAAGGTTAGAACATGAAAAACACCATACAAGGACAACCAAAGCTCTTGATACCAAATGATGTAGGATTATCTTATTCCTTTATTAGATTCATGAAGATAACATGCTATCTAGATGTGAAGGTTCCTTTCACAAAGCTCAAGAGAAGAAGATGATGGATTGATTCAAAGAAAATAAGAGTGGAAAACATATAAAAAGAGTAAAACCCGAGATACACATACAAAGGAAGAAGAAAACATAAAATGGAAAGGAAAGGAATGCTAAAAATGTGAAAAGCACGCCACTACAAGGCTAGGCTAGAAGCCATGGCAACCTTGAAGATGAGTGGATGTGTGCCGCCACTTGAGTCTAGGCTCAATATTAGGCTTAAAAGTTATTCACTCCCTAAGGAGGAAAAACCTCACAAATGGTTGAAACACAAAGGTGTATAATTTCTCCAAAATGTTCTACCCTTGTAAAAGTGTTAGAGGCACCTTAAATAGAAGTGTCTAGGGCCTCTTAGCAAAAACAAATAAGCTAAAAAGGATTACAATGCAAATAACAAAACCTAGAGTTTAGAAAGTGGGTCAACAAAGGAGCACATAGACACATTCTAGAAGCCTTCTTGGCCAAAGCAAGGTGGATGCTCCTTCTAGATGTTTCTAGACTTCTTGGTGGCCAAGGCATTGGTCATCCTTTCTAGATGTTTCTAGAAAGCTTTTCCATCTCTCTCTCCCCCACATGGGCTTGTCTTCATGTGCCACTTGTCTACTTTGTGCACCACCTTCTTGATTATCCTACAAGACAAATAAAGCTAGTTTAACATGTTGGCTTTAGGTTAAGCTAATCTTTTGAGCCAACAAGTCAACCCAAAGTCAAGGTCAACAAGTCAACTTAAAAATAGTCAACCAAGCCAACTTTATGGAACTCAAAGTAAAGAAAATAAAAACAAAGGAAGGGACCAAGGAACTCCCTTTCTTCTAAGCATGTGCCATGGGCCATCATCCTTGGTAGGGATCAAGCCTTCATCATCCAACAACCTTCTTGCCCGGTGGGTGGAGCACGATCTCCCAAGTATGATTGTGTTTAAGATCATGCATGTCTGTAATCACGGCTTGTCGCCATCCAGGATGATCAAGTACTTCATTTACATATTTAGGAATAACTATAGAAGACACTGAGGATAAAAGGGAACAATAGGAAGGCAACAACATGTGATAGCTAAGAAAATTATAAATGGGATATGGGTTTCGAGTGGAACAAGTACCTTTTCTGAGAGCAATGGGCCAGCCTGAATCAACTTCACCAAGAGTCATGGTATCAAGAGACGAAGGAGAAGAGTCTGAAGTAGGGGGGATTCATCATGTTCTTAAAAAGTTGGACTATTCATTGAGGTCCTGTGTTGAAGGGTATCAATAGGTGGAGATGATGGCTCAAGAGAACCTTGATAAAGACTTGGATTGACAAAGGCATTGGAAAGATTGGACTCAACCACTGGAGTAGGGAGCACCTACTGTATGACCTGAATATCTTGAACAAATGGAAAGAAAAAGGGGGTCTGTTCAAAGAATGTAACATTGGCAAACATGTCGTATTTCTTGATTTTAGGAGGGTAAAATCGATACCCTTTATGAAGCCATGAATAGCCCAAGAAGACACATTTGATAGCGCGAGCAGAAAGCTTGTCTAACCTTGGAGACATGTCATGAATAAAACATACACAACCAAAAATTCTTGGAGAAATGTGGAAGAGAGGATTATCTGGAAACAAAATGGAGAAATGGACCTTATGATTGAGAGAGAAAGATGACATCCTATTAATAAGAAAACATGCAGTTAAGATGACATTTCCCTAGTGATGGACGGGAATATGGGCACCAAGCAAAATGGTACGAGCAGTTTCAACCAAGTGTCTATTTTTTCTTTCTGCTATACCATTTTGTTGTGGTGTATAAGGACAAGTGGACTGATGCAAGATACCATGTGAACTCAAAATGATAGACAAAGCAGATGAAAAGTACTCTTTGGCATTGTCACTTCTAAAGATTTTAATTACTTGACCGAATTGATTCTTGATTTCATTTAAAAAAGATGTGAATATGGATAACAATTCAGAATGATCTTTCATAAGATAAAACCAAGTACATCTTGAATATTCATCAATTAATGTAACAAAATACCTAAAACCAAAAGATGAGACATTATTAGGTCCAAAAATATCAGAATGGATGATAGAAGAACTAGCATTACACTTTGATTGAGACCTTTTAGGAAAGGTAGATCTAATATGTTTGCCTAGTTGACATAACTCACATTCTAAAGTTTGGAGATCACTAAGTTCAGACACATTTTTTTTTTTAATTTGGATATATGAGGATGGCCAAGTCGATCATGTAACATTTTAGGACTAGCAACTATAGCACATGACAACTACAACACATGACACTCGTGGACGAGATCCAAAATGATATAATCCATTTACTTCATATCCTTCTCCAATTTGTCTCCCCGAACCACGCTCATGTATAATAAAAGATTTTGTGGTCGAAGGTTATTGAACAAATTAACATTTTGGTTAACTGGCTTAAGAAAATTAAATTGAATGGACACTTAAGGACAAAAAGGACAAATTTTAGATTTAAAGAGGGAGACAGGATGGATTGACCGACTCCCTTTGAGGAAGTTTTAGAACCATTTGCAAGGGTTATAAAATGATGTTTTTCTTGAAAAGAAATGGTTGAGAACAAGGAGGTATTACTATGTGGTCAGAAGCACCTGAATAAATTACCAATGAGTTTTGACCTTCCATAGATTGAGAGAGGCAAGTTGTTGATATACTTAGAGCTTAAGATGACTGTGACAAGTTGTTTGACTTGAGTCGTAGATACTTTTGATACTCGTCCTCAGTGAACTTGGATTCAACAGTTTTAGCCTTAGAGACATTGGCCGTTTTGGTAGGAAATCCATGGAGGGAGTAGTAGTTTTCTTGGGTGTGACCTATTCTTGTACAGTAGGTGCATTAAGGATGCCCTCGACCTCCACGTCCTCCGCCTCTGGTGCCACGTCCTTCTCTTCCTCGGTTGGCAACTATGACAGATGGTTCTACTAGAGCAAGAGTCTCTAGGGTTTGAGGTGTTGGGACACGAACCATGGGTGAGATTAGAGTGTCTATGGAAGGGACCTCATGAGTGGTCAAAAGTTGATCTCTGATATGATTAAAGTCTAGATGTATAACGCAGAGGATCATCACCATATAATACTTATCAATCTTTTTCTTAATTTCATTTAGAGATTTGATTGCCAAGAACATTCGCAGTTCTTCCATAACAGATTGGGCTTCATTCATGAAAGAGATCATATCAAGGTTGGTCATTCTTAGAGATGCTAACTTATTTGCCGAATCATAGAGGCGTTGGATATCATTTGCATAGATATTTTGAGCCCTCTTCCAAAACGAGTGGCATGTTTTGAAGGCTTAGAGGGACATCAAAAGTCGTGGTTCCATCGACTGCCACAATAGAGCACATAATTGGAAATCTTCTTGTTTCCAATGCTCAACTTTTTTGATAGGTACGTGGCTGTCATCTTTCTCAAGGTGGTCGTGATGTCCTTGACTAAGAAACCACATTTCGACGGCAGTCAACCAAGAAAGATAATTTTGGCCATTTAGTTTCTCGGAAGTAATGCAAAGGCTTTCGGAAAATGAAATACCACTTGTAGTGGCCATTTCGAATCAGGGAGATGAAGTATAATGAACAGAGGTAAAAAACAGCAAGAGAAACCCTAAACCCTAGGGTGATTTCCATAAGGCAGGCTTTGAGACCTTACGCAAACAAGTTTCTAGGAGGTTGAAGAAAGAGAGGAAGCTCCGACAATCCCTACAATGGTGTCGTGACGAAGTTATGGCGGTGGGAAGGCGGCGTGTGAAGGACACGCACCTGGCTGCAGCGGAGTGTGAAGCGACGCGTAGCAGCAAATTGGCCTTCGGCACCCGCGAGGTTGGCCATCACTCGAAGAGGTGATTCAGATCCGGTGGTCGTCGAACGAATCTACGGGGACGAACAACGATAGACTGACATACAATAGTGATGGACAATTAAAACAACAGTGGGTAACTTCAGATAGTGACGAACCAAGCTAGACAGTTGCTAATGATGGTGACTAATGATGGTGGACAGGACAAGACAGAAACCAGAACGGGATCAACCCACTCTTATACTAACTTGAGATTGAAACTGAACAATTTATGACTAGTGGGCTTATTGGACCTCTCTCGCTTTCTTTTATTTATAATGAAAAACTGATACAAGCGTACATGGAAAACTAACATACTACAATAGGACCCTAGGTGCAGAACTAGATACAATAGGAGGAGGTTTCCCACACTCTACACCCTATACATAGGGCTAATGATACTACATAGAAGTAATAATTCTAACATAGGGGAAAGGTCTTTTCCAAGAGGCATTGTTGCGGAGGAAAGGTAGAGTGATTGGTTATGAGAGAATATCATACCGTTTAGTAATATGTTGATGATTGCATGTTGTGGTTTTGGGAAAATGTGATAGGTTATTATCTTGATTGAGGTTATGCATATATTGTGATAATGCAAGGTGAGTTGGATGTTGACAATATAATGTGGTATGATGTTTTATTTGGTTAGCTTACCCTTTATTCGGAGAAACATAGTTGGGAGAAGCTCGTTGAGAAAGCTTTTGGAAATCAAATGGTTTGTCATTTTAATAAGATGTAATAGTTGACTTTAGTAAAAGTCTATTTTGAATTGGAAGGGTTTGTAATAACTTTCCTTTGATGACTTATATTGGTTTGGTTGATTTAAAATGTTGCTTTTTTGGTTGAAGAAATAAAGTTTTTGAAATAAAATTTTTGAAATTTTCACTTTCAAGTGATGGTATCAAAGTTATGTTTTTGGAAGTATTGACGATTTATAAATTACACGTGGCATCTCGAAAGGGATGTTACAACTTAGGATCACATCAAACTCTTATTGAATAGACAATTTTGTTAAACAATAATCAGATGAAATATCTTTAAAGCTTAATCGTGTCCATATCACATGCACTAACTATAATGTTATGCTACCCAGAGTACATCTAAGGGTACAAGGACAATGTGCTTTATCTAACCCAACATATTTAGCTCGATCGTGCTCTTCAACAATATATTGTAAAGCATACTTTGATACAAACCCTGCAATTTTTTATATATTGATACATTAAACACATTACCTATGACATGGACACTATGCTGACATAAAGCTTTTATTGAATTGTGTTACAAGGTTATCATGTTAATAGAACCCCAACAAAAAACATGTCTCCTATCCAGGTTTAAAGAATCCTCTTTTGACTCCAATGTGCAACACCAACCCTACACAGGAAAACAACAATTATCAATGGACATAACTTGTTCTCTTAAGTAGTTGGTCATATATGTTACTTGTTATATTACTTAGGAGCATTGACTTATATATCCATGCCTTAACAAAATTTTATTTGTGTGGAATTAACCAAATACTACCTACATATTCAACAAAGATAGACCATTGACAAAAAACAACTTCAAAAGCTTAAATACGATGTTCAAATTGTTATAAATCATCACAGTCCACAATAGTTCCCTATGCTTCCTTGACTTGATCCCATTTCTCTCTTAGATGCACTAACATTTCACATTTTTCTTTCACGTTTTTGTCAATGTGAAATCAACATAGCAAATTAGAAGCTTGGAAAAATATCTTTTATTACATTTGACGGCGCAAATAGAGTACAAATTTTGGTCCTTGTTTAACCTTTAAATTTATCTTCTTAATTGATTTTTATGCTTACAAAATTATTTTAATTAAATTTTGTTATAATTAGAGTTATTGAACTTGTGATATAAAAACATGTTAAAAATAATTTTGTTTATTCTTTTTCATACCATAAATATTGTACTTTTGGGTTTTTCTTTTTCTTCTGGGTTTTCCCTTGTTTTGTTATTGTTTTCTTTTTCATTATTTCATATTTCAATGGATATAATATTTGAAAGGTAAATTCTTGTTTAACTTTAAACATTTTTTTAATTCATTGATATGTTTTTATAGCATAAATACATCTATTGATTAAAAAAAATAAACAACTACAGAGAAACTGAAAACCATCATGTAATGTATTATTGTTTGGTGTCCTAATTAACATCTTTATGTTACAAAATCATATAAATGTAAAAATTGCTTTTCTTTTTACAAAATTATAAGTATAACATAATATGCTTTTATTTTTATTTATTTTACTTACAATAAATAATATATTCAATTGTCCATAAAATAACCACATAAATTAACAAATATGGGATAAAAAATAGTATAAATATTAAAATTTTAACTTAATAAAAACTAATATGATTAAGGTCAACTATTGAATCTTATCATAAATTATTAAGTTTATTTAAATGTAAAACTTACGATATTAATAGTTTCTTCTTGATTATTTAACTTATACAAATCATTTGTTAATTATTTATATTAAAAATCTCACGGTACCAACTAAATATAATCTCACTTATAAAGATAATATTATAGTCTTACCGTTTCTATCGTATTCAAGTTTATTGGGATGGTTATACTTCGCCAGCTAAACTCTTATTAAACTATCCACAGGTATGGATATGTTAAAAATCTAACATCAAATAGAAATATAATCACCTCATAATATGTAAATAAGATGCAAATTTGAATTAGAAATATACTCACCTACTAAGAATTAAGATTGTGTTACCCATATTTAATATTTGATTCTTTCCCTGGTGTATAATAAAAACTAACTAAAGAGTGTGCAGGAATACATATACATTGCTTGCATAGAAAATGATATTCAGTTCAACGCCAAAACTGAATATTCACGGCACCCGGATGACCAAAACTTTAATACCAACCCTCATGTGCATTGCTCTTCAATTCAACACTAAGACTGAAAATATTTAATGCATCCGAAGGTTACCAAAATTGAATATCATCCCTATTAAGTGTCACAAGTACATTGCTTACACTAACCTAATATTCACTTCATATGACCAAAATATTTATGGCATCAAAATATCATAAAAATTCATTATCATCCTTCCCAATGGCATTTAACCACAAAAGAGGGGCAAAAAGGCTCTATAGATCAGTCATCAGGAAAACCAAGGAAACTGTTTATATGCTGGGCCACCGGTGTAGCATCACCTGGAGAATAAGGAGAGAGAGAACTTAAATCCATATCCGTAATAGTTTGCTGGAGTGTTTGAGGACCGGCACAATACAGATGTTTTCTATCAGCAAGTTCTTCGGCTAGTTCACTTTGATGATTATCCATCAAATCTTCATTTACAACCACTATTAAAGGTTTGCCAAGCCGCAACGTCTCAAATATGCTACCGGACCCTGCATAAATTCGCAGTTACAATAAGTTACCAGGTCCCAAACAATAAAAATAGAAAAATAGAGATTACCTAACCCTTGACTTGACAATAACACAACAGAGGTTACTTAAAATTTTGTCTTATTATGCATTGTCCTTTTCTTTTATGTGAATGATGTTCTCCCAGCTTAATCACAATACAACAACAAATTTAAGTGTTGAGTTTGATGAAAGTAATAATAGTGCTAGTAATGGAATAAACATCAGTGCCTACACCTCAAAAATCCATTTTAAATAAGATACAACAAAATGACTCTTAATACTCATCAAATCCATTATAAATCTCGTGACTAATGAAGGAAATACTGATATTGAATACTATACAGCTGGTGTGGGCAGCACACAATTAGGAATAAAAGGAACTCGTTTACTAACAATGTTGGTGTTCTCCATATACTTCTTGGCAACCAATTATACTTCTTGGCCACCACGTTGCACACCAATTTACACTGCTTGGCTTGCATGAGTGCTGCCACCAATTAAATCCAAAAACTGTCAACTATTTTCACCAGTTTGTTTGCTGCACCGAAAGGGAAAAAAAAAAAGGAAAGCTGCTGCATAATTGACGGACTCCCTTTGCACCGTTTCGCTGCTGCTGCTGCAGTTGGTCCAAACTGTTTTAGCACTTCTAACTCCAATTTCACGTTATTGTCCCAGCTTTGGATAAATGAAGGTGGTTGCTGCACAAAATTCAATGCCCACTGCAACACACCGCTTCCCTCTTGTGGAATGGTCCAGCTGCTGCATCAATTGGTTCACGTGGCCAAAGAAACCAAAGTTGCACCATGCTGGAACAAGTCAAAGCTGTAATTTCTCTGAACCATTTTCACAAACACACGCTATGCATCCAAATAAACAGCCATGGAGTAATTCACTTACAACACCAACTCAAAACAGGGTCATAACGTCTCCAAGTGAAACCAGCTGATAGGGACAATTAGTAATACAGAACAATCAAGATTAATTCTTGATTACTTTTATTGAACAACACTGCTTGTGCCAAAAGAGAAGAAGCCAGAACTCAAGATTACAACTGATGAAGCTTTGAGAGATCCTCACTCTCCTACCAATCCTTTCAGGAAAAACCAAAACTGCCTTTTTCCTATAACCTCTGATTATTTATAATAATCAGTTATAAGACAGTTTTAAAAAAACGAAAACAGAATTACTCTACAGAGGTTATAATTGTCATAGTCAGTTATTCCTCTTTTCCCTCCTTCAGTTATTCCTCTTTTCCCTCCTTTTATAAACTATTCTAAACCTATCACCAGCCAACATTCAAAAACAATCATGCACCAGAAAACTCCAAAAAGAGATCTTTAACGCTACAACACAGAAAACTAGTTTAGGCAAAACACACTCTCTCAAATGTATCTCTCGGCCAAACAGGTGTGGGGTACGGTTCACTCAATTCTTTTCTCTCCACAAGCCAGAATGCATCTCTTTACTTGGCCAATCTCTTGAGCTAACGTCTCAAGAAAAAGTGGAACAACTCCACCTCAATCTCTAGGGCAGACAAAACCAGAGCAATTCAATACCAAAAGGAATAAGAGAAAGGATTTTAACAGGGACAAAACAGCACCTAAAACAAGCAAACACAGCACTTTTAAGGTCTCTAGAGGTGTTTGTTCAAGGTAACGTGAATGACACAATATATCAAACACCTGGACTGCACACAAGACAATTATACAGAATGAAATTAAGCACATATGTAAAAACACCGAATACGAGACAATTGCAGAACTAAACAATCTGAAGGCAACAATTGCAGAACTAAACAATCTGAAGGCACAAGACAACATTACCAAAAGAAGCACTTAGATGAAAATAAGAAAAACAAAAACTCAACAAAATTAATCACGCGAGTAGAAAATGGATTACGATCCGCAAGTGAACTGAAAACACGAACATAACTAAAATTGAATGTCTAAAGCATCAATCAGGAACCAGTACACGAATGCCCCAATTTCAGATAACCACAAATTCATCAAAACCTAAGCTCTGAATACCAAATGACGTAGGACGAGATTCGAAATTTGGGGAACATGTGAACTGAGGGTTCGTGAATGGATGCAAACAAAAAAGGGGTGGACGAAGAGTACGACAAACACATACTCGAAACACAAAAATCAAAAGGAGAATGTGAAACAAACCCTAAAACATGAATAAACCCTAAAACATGAGTGGGATGGAGTAGGGGATGACGTCGAAACGTGAATCGATCGGAAGATGGAGCGAGCGAAGGAAGCCACGCCACTTGGGGATAAAGCCAAGATAAGTGGGCAAATCCAAATTCAGCATGCCACTCGAATAGCCATCCGAGATAAGTGCAACAGCTTTAACACGCCACTTGCATGCTTGCAAGATAAGTGAAGACAGCCACGAAGAAATGGAATTGTGCTCCTCTCCACGCCACTTAATAGGTTCCATGAGATAAGTGGAGGAGTCGCCACTTAAGCCACTTGCTCAAGATAAGACTCGAGTGCACATACACAAGAGAAAACACTCAACAATGTCCCTTCATGTATCTTCCAAATCTCTCTTTACAAAGAAGGAAACTTTCTATTTATAGTCTAAGAGTAAGTTGCCCTAAAATTAGGTCAAACTAAACATGGCTTAACTCCTAAATACAACCCTTAATTAAAGAAAACAAAAAATAAAAAACATAGGTGAAGCTTTCAAGACGTGTCACTCTCGCTGGGCGCCACCTTCCGTTGGTTAGGCTCTCATCAACAATAAAAACTAATAGTTTTATTAACCAAGTTTGTGCTTGAAACAGAACATAAATTGGGGAAAGCTAACATCAAATAGGCCCAAGGAATCAAGTAGGTTAGCAACTACTAATTAAGATGATGAGTTGAGATCCAAGTGAATTAGGAAAGGATTCATTAATAATGGACTGGTGGTAGTAATCAACAAGAACATGTCATTGAAAATAACTGATTACGTGTTACAAGTATTGAATTAAAAATAGCATAGCGGTTATACAATAAAAAGAAATCATTAGGAGTATATATCGGTAGATGGGTGTGTATAAAAGATAAGCGTGCTTATAGAATAATCTCCACAGAACCGTTGTCTCTACAATAACCAGTCTATTGCCATAGTGTTCATCATGTTTGGCTGGGAAGGACTCATACCTACAAATTCATGCACATAAAGACTTGGAACAAAACATCGAGAAACAAACTTATGTGCATACGCATGTATTCTTTCATTCTTTCAAGTTTCTAAGTGCTTGGTGGGAGCATCTTCTAGACAACTTGTAAAAGGAGTGCTCATATTTGTAAATCTTTCATGTGTTAAGTTAATCTCTTACAAAAAGGTGTTCTTGTATTTGATATCCAATCGGCTGAGAATGAAACCTTTTACATAACATTTTTTTTATCTTATAGCCAAGAGAGAATGTGTATTTATCCTGGAGAGTTGTTGTTGTGTACTTGTACTTAAACACATGGAAATTTGAGCGGATACTGGAAAGACTTTGTGCACATGTATGCCAAAAGTGGTAGTGAAAAATACTTGTAAACAATTATTTGTTCAGTGGAACATTTTACAACATTGAAGAATAGGATGTAACCTAGGTTAAGAATGAGCTAGAATAAAAACAAAAATGACCAGTCTCTTTTTATTACTTGCACATTGCTTCTCTTCGCCAATGGCCAGCAATAAAATGTTTTAAAAAAGCTTTGGTGAATGTTTCAGAAAACCTTCAGATGACCAACTTTTAAGCCCCTAATAGAACATATTGCAAAAATATTCAAAGGTGACCTTTTAGCTCTATTTGAACCCACTCCCCTTTCTAAAGTTAACATATCCCAAAGCAAACTTCTTGGGGTTAGTTCTTTATAGGGCAAGATGTAATGATCCTAGCTACAATGGAGAACAAAAGACAAATTGCAAACAAACCTTCGCTATTTAAGGGCGAAAAGTTTGATTACAAGAAATAACATATGATTGTGTTCTTCAAATCAAATCATAGATATGAGAAGTAATTGAAAATGGAAACCACATACCAGTACTTGTAAACATTTGTTTGTTTAGTGGAACACTTTGCAATTTGCATTGAAAAATTGGACATAACTCAAGTTACGGGTGATCTAATATAAAAAAGAAAAAAAGGTGTTGATTGTCACTTTCTATTACTTGTGCACTGCCTCTCTTGGCCATTAAAAAAATGTTCTAGAAACCGTTTGTGAACTTATTGCGAAAACCATTAGATATTTTCTCCTCTTAATCATGCAGTTTTAGACAGCACTTTTGTAATAAGGAGTTGAGGGAAAAGGATAAACAACATTACCAAAGAAAAGTTGCTCATTCAGAGAATTAATGCTACTCCAGCTGTAATGGAAACCCAACAGGTGTTATTTCATAGTTCAGAGCACTTACCCAATGCTTCAATAATAGTTTGGACTTTAAGCTTCTAATAAAGGGATTCAGATGGGTGTTTTATATTATAGCATTGAGGCCAAGCATTTTAGTGTTCTTCCTATTTAGGTTTAGTTAATTGACATATTATTTAAACCGTTACCCTGCATATTTTTATTTGTTTTTACTCTTATATTAAGCAAATTGCATTCTTAGGTGCTCATTATGTATGCAGGGGATTTCTAGGATGGAATGAGATTATAATTGGTGAATGCCAAAACATGCACATTGATGAATGTGATCCACAAACAAAATTTGAAGAAAATTCTCGAAGACCTTAAATTTGAAGAAAATTCTCAAATGCACCTTACATGTCACAAGCAACTAGCATTACGTATTACCTCTAATATTGTCTTTCATGAAAGAACAACAAATATTGTGGTAGGTCGTCATTCTTTTTCATAAGAGAAAAGTTGGACTCTAGAGACAAATTCACCAAATCTCTAAAAGAGGGCCAAGGATCAATCACATTAGCAGCAAGCTGAGCACATATAATTTTACATGCACCATCTCAAGGGGGAGTGCTATAATTACATAAATAAGAAATACATCTTTATAATTATACATATTAAGATCATGAACATATTTATCATATCTTTATAATCACAAATATCTTGACCATATCATTAATCTTATAGGATCATATCTTTCTTACTAGAGGATATCAAGTCATTGGCATAAAGTGTGATACGATCCTATTCAGGAAAGTTGACGATCATTGTTAATTTTTGAAAATTAGATGAAATATAAAAAAGATAAATCATAGTTTATAATTTTTATAATTATAAAAAATGCGGAATAAGCAGAGATGGAAGAACATTACGATCTAACATATCGATAAGTAAGATCCGCTACAAAGAAGTCCTTCTTTGATAAGGACCGATAATAGAGACGCCACAATCAATAAGACCGATAAGTCAAGGAAGATTTCCACAAAGAGGTCACTCTTTGATAAGAACCAATAATAGAGATGCCAAAATCAATAAGACTGATAAAGTCAAGGAAAAGTTAGGCATACACACAAAAACATTCATACTGAAAGCTGATTAATCTACATGGATACGATAGCAGAATACGGAATTAGGTACCAAGACAACGTACATGATAAGCTCTACCAATATAGACATAAGAATACACAAAAAATCATGCAATAGACTAGTTGTAACCAACATACCTGCGTGGCTAATGACAAGAGAAGCTGATCTGAGATGAGCTGCAATACTGGATGAAAAAGTGAAGTAGTCTACAGCCAGAGCACCATCTCCTTCAGACTACAAATAAAAAAGAAAATGTTAATAATAAGAACGAAAACACTTAGTAAACGAGACCATGAAAAAGAGAATAATAAAGTCTGCAAATTGTTATCTCCCTCCATTTTTGGAATTAGTTAAACTTTTTTGCATACAGTTACTAGATGTCAGCTTGCTTAAATTAAGTTTGTTACAATATCCATACATATTTATCTAATAACCAATGATATGTAAACCTTTTTTTCAAGCAAGTAGCTTGCAATGTTGATTCAAGAAACGATCAAGTGAGAATTTCACAACCCCCATCAGCACAAATTGATTTATAATTTAACTATTACAAAAGAAATTCTCAACCAAAAAGTATCAAATGAGTTTTTCTCAGGATGGAAAGAAATCATAAAGGGGAAAGTACCTTTGTGGGAAGATATGATCCTCGACCCATTTGAATAAGAAGGTGGGTGTATCCTTTAGCAAACAAGGCTTGTTTAACGATATTGGAATCCACAGCTCTCACAAGAGCATCAAAACAGGTCGTCCCTACAGTCACAAAAACCACTCTCTTTTGCTTATCACAACCTTCATCGTTCCCCATTTAGCTACTCCAATGTGCTGACATCAGAAGCAACAATTAGGCTTAAAGAGAATTTGAAAACGGCAGCCACCACAGTAGTTTGGTGTGAGAAACTGAAGAAAACTCACCTACGTAGGTTTTTAATCGCCGGGCTCACCAAGCCGTTGTTCGATCGCCGTCGTTCGCTTGCCGCTCCTCAATCGGGTCTCCGTTGTTGTGCTGCAGGGTTTAGTTGGGGAAGAAAACTGTTGATTGTGGAGGAAACTAATTTTATTGTTCTGTAGCTTTTAGGAGAGGAATGTAATATAATATTAATTATATTATATTAATTATTTAATTATTATTTTAATTGAATTTGACGGTTTTGGAATTAGGTGTTTTAATTTCAGATTTCAATTAAGAATTAGGATTTATTTTTAATTATTTAATAATTATATAATAACACTAATAAACATTCTTTTATAATATTAATATTTTAACCCGTGCAACGGGACTTACAAAATAGAAAAATATGTTTTGTAAAATAAATTTATAGTAATAAAAATATAATTAAAATTTAATATAAATATTCTATTTTGTAAATTTAAATAATAAATGTTTTATTATAAAAATATATTTAAGTTTTTTCGTATATTTTTTTAGTAAAACATATTTTATTATATAATTGTTTTAAATAATGTACGATAATTGAGTCGATCAAAATAAAATATTTAAATTTAAATATAGTAACAATTAATAATTTATATATTATTAAATATTCTATTTTAGTACATAAATATAAATAAGTTTTACAAATTTAAATTATATTTAATACTGAATTAAAATTATTTTATGACTATAATAATTAAATGATTTTAATGGTTTAATTCCTAACTTTTTCTTAATACCAAAAGAAAAAAAAATTAAATTATACCTAAATGGACTTAGAATTTATAATTTATAATATATATAAATTTTAATGTGAAATTGTTTTTGATATTTATAATTTATAATATTTTCTCTTAATCATGAATTTAATTTCGTTACATCAATTAGAATTAACTAAAATAGTTTGAAATGTGTATCTAATCATAGGCTTTGAAACATTAACAAAATGACATTAGTTGGTACCTAAATAAAAAAATGTAAATAAAACAAAATTTGTGTTTTTTTTATTTTAAAAATAATGACTTGTAACGAAGAAAAAGATAAAATTCAATTTTAGAAAGTGGTTTGTCGTATTTAAAACTTTATGGACGATCAAAGAATCAAATATATTTTTAGCATACATGTTTATCAATATTTCTAAATTTATTACTTTTAACTAAAAGATCTCGTGATATCATGGTATCTCAATATTATTTTCACTTCCTCGTTTAAATCTCTCTACCTCCTCGGACCAAGATAATCTAATCATCAATTTTTTTTTAATGTGTTTAGTTTTTATTTATTTTTCCAAAATTTTGTCTCATACTCTACTAAATCTTGAATTGTGTAAATAATATGACTTGATAACAATATATAAATGATTGCATAAATTTACATATTAAGCGTTTTATGGATAATTTATAAACTAATTTGAAAAATAATTATTATAGATGCAAGACCCATTTATTTTCTGCCTTTTTTTTAAGAGTTGCCCTAATCTTGTTGGGCCTAAGGGCTGGCCCAAAGGGGAAGATCAGACCTAATCTGCCTTAAACTTAAACTTTGTGCTCACTTTCGAAAAACAGAACCCTTCCACCCTTTGAGCGGCTGTTGTTTTTCCTCTGCTAGGGTTTTGGATCTCGTTCGTTTCCAAGTGCAAACAAGCTCTCTTCCGTCCATGTAAGTTGATCTCAACCATGCTCTTCTTCCTTCAACGTACTCCTTGTAAGTTCAGCTAGGGTTTGTACTGATAAACCCGTTTAACTCTGACCGCTTCACTTTTACACTGTTGTGATCTCTTTCTAGAGTCGTGGTGTTCCGTTGTTCGGTGTTGTGATCTTATTTTAGCCCATTCAAGGTAAGGGAAGCTAGGGATCTTTGTTAAAGTCTGTTTCTCGCACATTTTGCCACTGTTTTTATGCTTTGTACGAGTGTGGTGTCATTGTGAAATATTAAATGAATGTATGCTGCTGTTTGGAGTGTGTTTGGATGGTTGTGCAGGGCGAACAATGGCGAGGACCGACGTTCTCACCCAAGCGACCAGGCCTCGCCCAGGCGAGACTTGCAGAAACAAACCCAAACTCGCGCTCGAGCTCGAGCTCAGGCGGAGAGCTTTCGTTTGAGCGAGACACCATCTCGCTCAAGCGAGAGAGGCTCGCCTAAGCGAGGACGCGTAGGGGTTTGAGGTATGTTGCTGTAGGCATAGCTCAAGCGAGGAAGCCCTTTTTTGGGCAAGGGATATGCTCGCCCAGGCGAGTAGCGGCTCGCTTAAGCGAGAATCCGGGAGTTTCGTAGGGTTTCCCTGATGACAATCTCGCCTAAGCGAGCCTTACGGCTTGAGCGAGACTGGCACGGGACTTCTCTATATAACTGTACCTTTCATGTTTTTGGGCCCTTAACTGTATGTTTGGCTTATTATGCTTTACCTTGGGTATGAATTGTATGAATTGAGTGACCTTGTATGAATAAGATGGAATTACGATTCATGAGTTTTAACATGAGGTGAGCATGATGTTTGTATGGGGTGCTTCATGGAATTAAAATGATGGCTTTGGTATGGGTTTGACATGAGACATGAGTGAAAGTGGATCAATGAATGTGGCATGGTGCTGGTAGAAAATACACTCCTGCATTTGTGATTTGTGAAGGATGAGTGGAATGGATTGTAAAGGTTGACATGATATATATATATA
>Ga0214542_1002988_pt1 | contig 34899 bp, 31 predicted proteins | sample CNSS1metaG_FD_160096 | JGI IMG/M metagenome (GOLD analysis project Ga0214542, IMG submission 160096) | Root nodule microbial communities from cowpea collected in UCLA plant growth center, Los Angeles, California, USA - CNSS1 | ecosystem: Host-associated > Plants > Roots > Nodule | place: USA...
GTTAAGGGTGTTCGACCCAGGCCGCTTACTTGTGGTAAGGGTGGGGAACTTAAACGAATTAACCACGAGTTAAGGGTGTTCGACCCAGGCCGCTTACTTGTGGTAAGGGTGGGGAACTTAAACGAATATGAGAAGTTAAATAGAGAGTAGTCGTAAAGTTGGGAACCCTTTGTATTATTCATTGAATCTGGGGTGCCTTGTTAAAACCTCCCTGGCCAAAACCCTCCTTAGGGAAAAAAGACCAGGTGAGGAAAAAGAGTACACCCAGGATTACAAGTGTTTTTATGAGATACAATACATGTTTAACTGAAGTAAAACTTAAGGTGGGGCAAATTCCACGTATTGGGTATTTCTTCCCTAGATAAATGCTCCAGGCGATATGCTCCTCCTCTTGCATCTTCACGTATGCGGTACGGACCGTCCCAATTGGCAGAGAACATCCTTCTTTCTTGCGCTGCTGACCCTTCTCCATACTAAGTCTCCGCTTACAAATGATTGTGGACATAGGTTTACGTTATACTTTCTGACAGCTCTTTGCTTGGCGGCTAAGTTGCGTATCTGGACTTTTTTTCTAAGTTCGGGTAGGAGGTCTAGATGAGTGGCCATATTTTGATGGTTACGGGTAGGAGGTCTAGATGAGTGCCATGGCCATATTACGCTTGTTCTACAGTGACACATTTGAGAAGTGGTTGGCCGTATCTGCGTTTGTAGAGGTCATCGTCTATCATGGTATACCTGGCGGCTTTAGCCATCCAAGGTTTGTCAGCATCTTGAGGGGGGTTGCCGGTTTGGAGATATTGGATATAGGGGATAATCCAGTTGTGGGTTTGGGAAGGGGTGGTATTGTTGGTTGGGTCGTGGGTTAGGTTGTGGCAAGTATTTGTGATGGAAGGCGTAGATAATGTTTGTTGCAATAGGTATCGGTGGCGGCTCTTTAATTTGGTGCTGGCTAACTTAGAGAGGATGACGGCTCTGATGTTGTCGGTCCTGGGGATATGTTCGATGCGGACTTGTTCGAAGGCAGATTGAATGACTGCGCGAACTAGATGGTAATATTGCAAGAGGATGGGGTCCTTAATCTGGAATTCGTCATTTAGGTGGCCCACGGTAAGCTTGGAGTCGGTTTTTCACGTTAGGATTTTGACGCCAACTTCACGGGCAAGGGAAAGGCCAGCGAGTATGGCTTCGTACTCGGCTTGATTGTTGGATGTTTTGAAGCCGAAGTGGAGGGATTTTTCAATGAGGATATCGTTGGGCCTTTCTAACACGATGCCAGCACCGGCACCTTTCGGATTCGAGGAACCATCTACATGAAGCGTCCACTGGTCCTCTGTAGGTGTTTGCTGGAGGTCATTAACAAAATCTAGGAGGCATTGGGCTTTAATGGAGCCATGGGGTTCGTAGCGAATGTTGAATTCCGACAGCTCGAAGGCTCAAGATGACATCCGTCCTGCAAGGTATGGTTTTTTCAATATTTTTTGGATTGGGTAGTCGGTTTTGACGGTGATGTTGTGGTTTTGGAAGTATGGGCGTAGGCGGCGAGCTGCGTGGACCAAGGACAGGGCCAACTTCTCCACCATTTGGCACTGAAATTAATGGATTCAAAAGGTTTGTGCTTTTTATATGTAATGTAACTTACATTATCTTTCACTTGGTTGGAAGTTATTGATATCAGTGGAACATAATTTTATCAAAAAACACTCACACACGTACAGTGAAAACGAGAGAGGAAGAGAGAGTTTCTGCTCAATATATATTTCAATCTAAAATTGATGCATTACTCTTGGTACAAGATTAGCCTTTTATAGACTTTACAAAACATTATAATATTAATTTTAAGATAACTCACTCAAGAAGGAATTGTTAGTAAGTAGTCTTTCAACTTGTGGCTCTAATTGAACGGTGCCTACCATTTTGTGCAATTTTGTGTGGTGCCTACAATTAATTTTACAGTGTAGCTGCCTTCATGCTTTCCAATAAAGTTACATAGCTTTCTCATAAGGTAAGTTTTGGTCCAATCAAACATTTTCTATCTGGTCAAAGTTTTTAATGTATACGGCTTGATTTAATTACTGACAGTTACTTAGTCAGCCAAATTTTACCATTGATCGTGATTTTAGCAATTATATAAGATGTTATCACCATGTCTTACATTAAGTTGAGAAAGTTATTTAGGTTAGTTCTAACGCATGATTTATCGTATGTTCTTATTGGGAATAAATGAGGTGTTATTTTAAGTGAAGAAAGTAAGGCTTTCAAGAGTCAAACTTTTAATTCTAATGATGAGTATTAAAGTTCTGATGTTGATGGAGAAGAGATCTATTTGTAGGGGTGGCAATTAGGGTCTGGCCCGTCGGGCCGGCTCACAGGCCCGCATAAAAAATGTGGGGCAGGCCAGGGTAGTGAGCCCGTAGGTCCGCATAGGCATGCGGCCTGCGCGGGCTGGCCTGCAAGCCCGCATGAAATTTAAACAAAAAAAAAACTTGCACTTGTGTATATTAATTCTTTTATGGACTCTTGCATTAACGTTTCAAATTCTTGTATAATTGGAAAAGACAAGTATTATGTAATTTTTTATGTGCTGCTAAAATTTAAAGAATACATTGTGTATGTCATAATATGAATATGATGAAAATGTTGAATTATCAATTTATCATCTAATTTCCCAAAGTTTTTACTTAATTTTGTGAACTTCTTAAAGTTTCCTAATTTTTAAACATTGAAAGTTTTATCATAAAAATTAAAAAAAAGGTGGGCCGGCACACAGGCTCACGGGCCAAGTGGTATGCGAAGGCGGGCCAGTGTTTTCGGCCCGCATAAAGTACGCAGGGCAGGACGGGCCAACCCGCGTTGTGCGAGCCTTATGCGAGCCGGGCCTAAACGGGTTGGGCCAGTCCATATTGTCACCCCTATCTATCTGTAAAATATTTTTAGACAAATAAGTTTTTAAGAATTCAGAAAGTACTGTATGAGATAATATAATGAGTGATAAAAAATAATTGAGTGATTACTTGATGTAGTGCATCCCGTATTTATAGAGTTCTTGGTCTCATAACAAATTTAGTTACCCTAAAGAGATATTTACCTTTTAAAGAAGATTAGCAGAAACATAGATGTTGTGTGTATCTGATTTTTTAAGTTTTAAGGAAAACAAAAACTGAAAATAGTTTTAAGAAGTAAACGAATATTACACTACAAATATGATAAAAAAAGAAAAAGAAAAGAGAATGAAACTCATAGCAATTTTTAAAAATCTTCCTATTTTGGAGCCAATTTTTCATGTTTACCTATCTCCTATAATGAGCGTCAAATATTCTTATTAGGAACGAATGAAGGTTTTTCAAGGTAAAGAAAGTAAGACTCTCAAGAGATGAACTCATAACTTCAATGATGAGTACTAAACGTCTAATGATTAAAAATTTATATAGTACTGTATAGGATAATTTAATGGGTGATTGAAAAGAATGGGGTGAGTACTCCTATGCTAACATATGTATAAATAGGCATCTTGGGTCCATGAATAGAATATAGGGTTAAATATATTTTTGGTCCCTCAAGTTTCAGAGAAATTTGGAATTAGTCCCTCATCAAAATTTTTGACCAATTTAGTCCTTCATCTTTCAAAATGTGTGAATTTAGTCATTTTAACCCAATTTTGTTAACTTTATCTGACATTTCAAGCGCATTTCATGATAATATTTAAATTATTTACACTGTTTGACACATTTTTTCTTCAATGTTAACTTAAATACTGTCATGAAATGTGCTTGAAACGTCAGATAAATTTAACAAAATTTGGTTAAAAGGACTAAATTCACGCATTTTGAAAGATGAAAGACTAAATTAGTATAAAGTTTTGATGAGGGACTAATTCCAAAATTCACTGAAATTTGAAGGACCAAAAACATATTTAACCCTAGAATATATAACAAATTCAGTTACATTAAATAGATTTTACTACCTAAAATTTTTCTGAAAAAATTATCATATCAATATTTTCAAGTTGTTTAATAATAGATATATCTTTAATAACATATTTAACTTCATATATCTTGGGATCATACTGATTATATCGAGATTCCATAATCTCGAACCTAGTACGTTCACCTTAACAAGTCAAAAAGTCAGTACAAAGTTATTAAATTAACTTAATATACCATAAACGTTTGGTAAAATTGTCTAATAAAGTAATTAATAAATATAAAAATGACATCAATAAACATATAAATATAATATTTTATATGCGTTGTAATTTATTGATAAAGATATATATTTTAAAGTATTTATAACTTGTTTTAGTAAATGTAAAAAACTTTGAACTTTCGATTACATATCAATCATTTTGTATTGTGTATTCTACTATTTTTAAGGAGCATGTAAAAAATGTTATTACTTTAGTAAAAAAAAAAATCATGTAACCAAATATTAGTCAGTTGACTGAATGATAAATTTTAAAATCATGAACCCCATAAATTTTTAAAATAAGTAGATTACTGTTATGTAAATTTTATAATACTAAAAAGTAGTTTGAGTGCTTTTAAAAATCTACTAATATAAATAATTTATCAATTTCGTAAATTCATATATTAAAAGGGACAAAAGTAGTAACGATCTCAAAAGTTAGCTTATAACCTTTTGTGCTTTTGTAGAATACTAGTAGAACAAGGATGTTAATAATTGTTTGGGACTTGATAAGGAGCAACGGCTTCTTCCTGGACTTCTATATAAACAAATGTTCGTTTTTGTTTTTTTAACTGCTTAATCCAAAAATAGAAAGTAACTTCCGGCACAATCCAAAAATAAATAATATCTTCCAAAAGTTAAAGCATTAAGTAATTACACAATTCAGAAATTGTTTGACTTCTAAATTACACAAAAAAACAAATCAGTGAAGAATCCAAAAATCTTTTGTACGAAGAAATAATGACTTCCAAATTGCACGATTTATAAATCGTATTTTACTTTGAAAAATTGTAGGTTTCTAAAATGGTGGTGTATCATTACAGTTAATTACGTAACTGACAAGTTTCAAATGGGACTGAACCTATTACTAATTTTACTTACCCACTTCCAAAAGAATATTTTGCCAACTTGTATTTGCGACTAAACAGGCCATTTTTCATGCTTTGAACACACACACTGCTACTACTACTAGGAGATAAAAATTAATAGCAAGTGGCATTAAAATAAAATAAGATAGGAAAGACCAAAATTAGTATTAAAAATGCGTTTCCCTTCGTGTAAGAGTTGATATTTGAAGACAACCAAAAAAGAGTGGAGCAATGGAGCAAAGAAAGGATTTGTAGAGAACCAAAAGTTCTACCTCCTTCCCTTGTTATCTCCAGCAGTATGATCACATCTCGTGTTGCCGCCCTTTACATTTCTCTCAAACTCAACTTAAGTTCATAAGCTTTTCCTCCCTCTCTCTCTCTCTCTATGTACGTTACGCAGCTTTCTCCTTGCTATCCTGCCATGACTCTTGGGCTGCTTCATCCTGAGGTCCATCAGCATGGCCATTGCATTCTTGCTTTTGCACATTTCCTTCTGGTGAAGTAGTAGTAGTAGTACTATTATGATTAGTTTTCCCATTCTCCTTCTCCTGCATGGTTGGAGTTTCCATGCTTGGATTCACTTCAGCCAAAGTACCAGCTGATAACTGTTGCGATGAGTTACCGGACCCCGGTGGAGGTAGAAAGACTCCTGTGCCGGGAGCAAGGAGTCTTGGAGGAGGAGCTGTTGTCCATCCGGCGGAACCGGGTGGGATTGACACAGGTGCAGGAAACGGCATGGGAGGTACAACTGGAGCAGTAACAAACAATGGTGGCATGCCAACTTGAGCTGGAATTTGTGGTCGAATGGGAGGAGCTGGCAGTACTCCAGTAGTTGGAAGTGAAGCAGCATAATGCTTGGAGCCTACAGGATGACGAACATGAGTGGGAGATCGGCTTGGTGGCGGACCCCATTGAGAAGATGCTGCTGCTGAGAAAACACGCTGAGCGTCACTTGGTACTGACCTTTTTGGTTGGAACTTTGTGAAGGTAACAAGTATGCGTTGCTTGCGTATGGAAGGAAGAGCATGTTTCGCAAAATCACAGGATTTCCCTTGCATAGCCAGAAGGGACCTACAGAAACCAGAGTCAAACAAAAATCATATATATCAGATCTCAAGAGTAGAATCAGCATAAGGGGTGCTCAAATTTCAGATTATATTACACATGTATCGTTGCGGTAACTAGAAACAAATTACAATTCTTATAAATTGCAACTTGGCTAAGATCATACTCTTTCCAAACAATATTATATCATGTCATAGTAAAAGACAACGTTTGGAAGCATTACCCTGGAACGAGAGAAAGCTTGAGACTGCCCCTGTAATCCCCAGGATGTTCTGAGGCCATTAATCTTCCAAAAGTTATTTCACATTCTGTAAGAAAAAGGATGTAAACGGGCCTTCCAAACCATGATGGCCAACTGTGGGGCTGTGAGTGATCACCCTATGGAGAATTGTGTAACCATATTGGATTAGCAAATCTGATTGCAATAATACCACAATAAATAGAAAAAGTAGAATGCCAGCAAAACATTATTTGCCACTCTTTTCAGAACACCATTTGTTACTGAATAAAATTCATATGGGACCTTCCAACATGAATTTCACCCAATAATAGAGTTTTGAAACTAATGTGCGCGCCGGTGTTGCTAGCTTTTCACATAAAAAATAGAATGTTAAAGAAACCAACCTCATTATAGAAATCCACAATGCAACAATCAGGCTTCACAGTCATTACTTGTGATGAAACCATACGCTCAATAATATCTTCAAACAAGGAAGGTATAGGTTCCACATTCATATCTGCCAAATTCAATTAGTAAAACATAATAAAAAATTAATACAACGATGGCAAAAGACTGCATGTAAGAAACTTTTGCAAACTATAGTAGATTGATCCAAAGAAAATCACACAATAACATGCCTTTGGAGGCTCCTGTCATGTTTTCCCCTTCTGCTGGGGCATCAGCAATTGGAACACCCAACTGAATCATTTCCCTTCCATGCCCTTTCATGGGCCTTCTTGAAACTACATATGCCTGATTTCCTGCTTATAAGAAAATATTCAGCAACTAAAAAACATATTTTTAAAAATAAAATAAGTTTGCATGATCTATGGTGAAATCATTTCCCAGCAGGAGATATAAACATAAAATTTAAGAATCATACTGAACATCAACGCCTATGCATTACAAGTGCCTAGTTTTTCAAATTGGGCATCAACCAATATGAATATCAGATAAAATACGGTGATGTGTATTCTTTTTTGCTCCTTATCTCCTTATTTGTCCGCTGCAAACCTTACTGTTCAATTCCTGGGTATGCTAAGGTATTCTCTTTGCTCTTCAATAGTTCAATATTTTTTTATCATTGACAGACATGAATGATATATTAACATCAATGATAGCAATAGTCAAGAAATAGAAGAATGTCACAGTACTCAGACAATGCAAACTGTTCTGCGGTACGCTTGTACAAAATATTAAGGGACCAAAGTATGTTATCTCTCTCCTCTTAACTCCTATCCACAGAGTGAAACTGTGATGCATCTGCTAATGCAAGAAGCTCCACATTGAGTGAAATAGACAACTTAATGTCAATACTCATGACACGTATACTACTCTACAATTCTTATTAACCAAGAATAGTGCAAGCTGACTCTTTGCCCATGACTATTCAACTACTGAGACGAACCAAAGAGAAAATATATACAAGTCAACCACATCTTTTCACAGAAACTTACAACTTAAAGAACATGGACAAAGGACCTGCTGGCAAATTGCAACACCTATTTCCTATCAATAAAAAGTCCTACTAAAAAGGGAAACAGTGACAATCAAGTACATTTACCTCGTAACTGTCCTTTTTTCCCAGAAATCCTTAGATCATTGACCAATGAAACAAGGTTTGAAACTTCAGTGCTATCAAATAAATCTTCATACAACTTCAGTCCATCAGCCACATTCACCTAAAAGTGAAGAAAGAAAATGGGACATCTTAAATATAGAATATAAAAGATAGAAGGAAAATAATACAAAACTTATGAGAAGGCATATACACATCATGAAATAATCACATCAACAAAAGTAAAGAGATATTTTAAAGGACCCTACCATCTTCCCATCAATCATTTCATTGCCAATAAAAGTCTTTGCTATGGTAGAAAAACTTTGGCTTTGATGTTGACTTTCCACAGAATCAGAATCATTCCCTGGAAACGCATTTCACAAGAGTTAAATATCTTGTAACTAATAAGTATGCAAGTAAAACAAAGAAATTTAAGAAAAAGGACCAAAATTTAAAAAAAAAAAAAGTACTAATTTCAAAGAATAGGTAAAAAAGATTTAAGAAAGAAGAATTTTTAATATAAAATTTAAAGTAATTAATAATTAGAAAATGTTAAAAAAGTACTAAATAAGGGTAAAGTCATATACTACCAAGGGCAAAAGTGCAAAAGAAAAGCTGTCTTCACACTCATCAGTACAGACAGATTTTACAATATAAGGATAAGGATTACTGATAAACATATTATACAAAAAATCTGCATAGAAACACAAGAACTGTAAGCTGACTCCATCTTATAAGTGCATGAGAATTAATTAACGGTGTGCAGTCTATATCAAACAAGGGGGTCAGTTCGTACACTTCTGTTATTTTGTACCCAAATTTAAGTACATCACATTCATGTCCCAGAAAAGGAGGTTTGTACAGTTCAAAAATAATTTCACAAATCATGAATGCAATACAACTAGAGTCACTCTGCTGCCCTCAACTCTTTTAAGTTAACCATGACATTAAATATATCTTCACTATCATCATTGTGAGGAGGAAGAAAACCTTTAGAATTAGATATACATTCATCATTTACAACAACAGCTTCAGATTCTAAATTGGACAAATATACTTCAGAACACCCTGTGCTCTTAAAGTTGCCATCAGTTTGATGCTTTATAATAGAATCTTCTCACACAAGCAAGAGAGCAAAGAAGTTAATAAAGTGCAGGCATTTCTCGTGTGTAAATGATCAGTGAACTTATCCTCTATTTTCCATAAATAGGATGGCAGAAGGCACCAGATCATAAGAAACAAAAACAACAATCTTGATTTAATGAACAACCCTTCGAAATATTGGTCAGAAAAAAAATCAGAGTCTTCTATGATTTGTCTTTTGCATGTATTCCAATTTAATAATAGAACAGGAGTCTTTCCACAACGTTGAATTAAAAAAAGAGGCTCCTTACTTTCCCCGTATCAGAACTGTGTTCTTCTATGCAAACACATGCATAAAATGATCAGAACCGTTATATTTGGAAGGCCCGGTAAAAGAAGCCAAGTTGAACAAAACTGCTTACTTCTAAATTGCACCAGTAACACAAGGCTGATTCAATTAGTTTTCGTGAATGCCCCAGAAACTCGATCATTAAGCCTTTATCACATATTGTTTGAAGATTATCAACAAAGAAAGGTTACAAACAACTCAACAATACACAAAAGGCTGTAATAAAGACAATAACTCAGTTCTGGATTCACCATGTTGTAGCATAAACAAAACAATGCGCAACAAACAGATTGATTGAGCCATTCTTACCTTTCTTCTCCTCGGCAGATGTTAAACCCTTATCCCCCACTTTCTCAACCTTGCTACCAGATTTACGTTCTTCACTCTTCTCAACAGTTGGAGTCCCTTTCTCCATGCCTCTGGGAAACGTGGCATTTCCATCGTGATTATAAGACTCTACACTAGAATTATAACCTTCCTTTGCAGGATCAAACCTATTCCCATACCGGTATCCCGGACCAGGTTTCCTAACTTCCTTTGTACCCACTTTAACTGGATCCAGAGGCCTCTGTTGCCTCCTCCACGCCACTTGCTGCAGTGCATACGTGACATCAGCCACAGAAAAGTATTGCTGCATAAGCAGGACCTGGTTCCAATTACACCGCCTCTGCTGAATGGCCCCAATGACCATATCATACTCCCCAGGGTCCCCAACCACACGTAAATGGTGACATAGGGAGTCTATGATAGCATTGGCAGCAGCGAATTCGCTTCGCAGCCAGCCAATAAGCCCGTCCCTCTCATCAACAAACCATTGCTGGCGGTAATGGTGCTGTTGGATCTCACCGCCAGCACCGCCACCGGCACCACCTCCACCATTTGGAAACTGCATTTTGTCCGGTATTACCACATTTCCCGATGGCATTGCCATGAGAACTCACTACAAAGAATATACTACAACCGCATATAAAGCATACCCCAGCACAATTAGATCTAGATAAGGAAACAACGAGTCTATAACAGAAAAAAGAAAAAGAAAACAGCGCAATTCAAGAGGACCCCACTAAATGAAACGCAGAATTCAGAACAATTAAAGCAAAAAAAGCAAAAAAAGCAGCAAACTTGTTCAGAAACAAGATCACCCAGAAATGATTCAGGCCAACAAAGAGTGAAAAAAACGGTTAATATGAAATGGGTTTGGCGTTGAAATCTATAAGAGCGTTAAGGTAAAAATTGTTGAATTGAGTAGATCTGGGTTTGAAAAGGGTGAATGTTAGATTGAAAGTGAGAAGGTGGTTGAGTTGGGGTGACGCAAAGGGAGGAGCTTGAAGAGGAAGATCTAGGGTTAATGAGGAATGTGGCACAAAGGGAATGGCTTATTGATCACGCATGTGTTATAGTCTTAAATGGTGGCTCAAATTCACAAGTAGCGACACACCACAACACACTCTCTATTTGTTGCTGTGCATCTGAGGACTGGTGGGTGCTGATTTTGGATTTTACAGAGAATATTCTGGAAGGAAGTGGGGATTTTGGTCATTGCCCTTTCTATATTTAGCCATGGTGGTTTGGGTTTAAGTCTTAAAATAAACAATAACTTTTTAAATTTGTTTATTTGAAATTTCATTTTTTGGAAAAAAATATATCATTTCCAAAATTACAAAAATCAGATTCTTCGAAATTTAATTACAGAAATTTGTAAAATAGGACCTATTCTGACCTTGGGCTTATTTAATAAATAAAAATTAATTTTTATGTAAATTTATAATATATTTTTATTGTTCCACACGTCATCATGAATCTATTTTGAGATCTTTAAAAATTTTAAATAGTTGATGAGATACTTTAGTGATGAAATTTCTCTTAATTTGAACTTCATGTTCTGATTTTCACTTAATTATCATATACAATAATAAGACAATTAAACGTTAATATATGAAATGCAAATATAAAAATCTCCACATACATTTTTACCACAAGTTTTCTTTAAATAAAACCTAAGTAGTTAACATCTTAATTTACATGCATAATAAGTTAGAACATGTTACCTTAAAATGTTGCCTGAAAGGATATTTATCCTTTTCGGGTATTGCTTTCCATGTTGATTAAGGATGAAGAAACTTTTGTTTGTTGTGATAGCTTGCGAAACAACTATAGATGGAAGAAATCTAAAAGTCATGGAAAAATGTCACAAAATTAAAGAACTTATATAGAAGTCTAACACATATTAACAATTTAGAATCTATCGCCCTTCAAATTAAAGTTGATTTGTTGTCAACAAATTATAAAACAAAACCTTTGAGTGAATTCATTAGGACACTTTTCTTAGTGTCATTGGGCTGATTCAAATTAACACAGAACATTACTCACCATTTCTTTCGTGCACACAATTGTTCCATTTAAACAATATGTACACCATTGTTTAAACCTTAAACAAATGTAAATCAACATGTGGCATATCTTCATCGTGTAATGTCCAAATCCAATAATTTGGTATGAACCCTTTTTCTTTATAAAGGTGAACTTTAACAATCTTATCTGTTAAAATCTTTGTACAATCACATTTAATGTTATGACATCTAATGCTTCCTTCAAGTTCAAAATATTTAGATTGTCTTGTTGTTGAGACAAACTCTTCAACGCTTATTACAAAAGACTCATTCAAGCCTCTTTTACCACTATAGCAATGACCATATATTCAAGTACGATAGAAAGAAACATCGTCCATGTTTTGGGACAACAAATATAACATAGTGTATTAAGGCAAATTTTAATCTATACGAGAATCAATACCTTCAAGTGAATTCAAGGAAATGGGAGGTATATGAAAATGTTAAATCAAAGTAGAATATATCTCTAATTCTAACAAAAAAAATCCTAATCAAGCTAATCACTCATCATTTGTTAATAATGTATTAATAAAGTGTTTTTAAAGACGTTTTCAAGTCTAATTAGTATTTTTGGTTCTATAATAGCTTTCGTTCTACAATGGCTTTTAAATGTGTTTAATTCCTATATTAATCTGCATCATTGTTCAGTGGTTTAGTTTTAGTTCATATTTGCATAGTTGTAATGGTATTTTCCATTAGGTGACCCAATTTGTTAACTAAAATCTATAGAATACATTTTTTGGATTATTTGCTAAGTATGGTGGAAAATATTTGAAAAACATTTAGTTAATTGCACATGATATGGATTTGTTTTATTTATTTACTAATTTGCTTTGAATTTATTGACACTTGTCACATTATACTATAACCCACCATCACTCACTTGTGGATAGAGAAAATAGAAAAGGATTTCATTGAGATCACCAACACAAAATGCAATCTCAATTGAACATTGGTCCTAATAATGCTACTTGGACCTATAATATAATATATAATTTGGATTTAATTAAAACTTGCATTTCATATCAATCCATTTTAAAATAATGAATATTTTAGGTATACATTCTTGGTAATAGTTATACACAGGTAGGGCTGTACAAAAATAACTTAATTGTATTGTACTTAAGTTAACTGTACTATTTTAAACTAAAAATAACTGAATTATTAACAGTAAAATAAAACTGTACTATTTTGTAGTTAAAGTTAGAAAAATTGTACTGCAAACAGTTAACTGTTCACATCCAGTACACTGAAGTGTGATTTTTTCTTTCTCTTCGATCCCAATCAGTCCACACACACTTCTTCTTTTTTTCTCCACCGAGATTCAACCACGACCAAGACAGATCCTGTCTCCGTCGCCTCGCCGTCGTCGAAGGTTTCGCCGTCGTCGAAGATTGTTGTCGTCGAAGGTGATCTCTTTTTATCTTTAGGTTTTCATTTCGCTTCTTCTTTTTTCTCCAATTCGATCATTCTAATCTTTTATTGGGATGAACCTGTTAGGGATTTCTTCGTCAACAACATGAAACCCAGTTGAGAAACACAACCCTGTGCACTTCAGATTTTACTGTCTCCCAATTAGGATTTTTGGCTTCCAACTTCAGGTCAGTGAAGTCGATTACTGGAATAGATATGCTACATATTAAAACATTTATGTTGTTCTATTATATTGTTGTGATTTGAACATTCTATGCATTAATAACTTGTGATTTGAAACAACCAAACATATCAGGCTGACATAGAAAGCAAAATTAGTTGGGTTTCTGGTTCAGGCTCTGTTTTAGGCTTATGTTATGGAGTTTTTTACCAATCAATTTGTTGCAAACGTTGAACAAAATAGGTTGGGTTTCGACATCAGACTCTTTTTTGGGCTTATTTTAATGTAATGATTAGTATAAAAGGCAATGCTCATTTGTGATTTTGAGTTTTGATTGAATGGTAGAATGCTCAGCAAACACAACAAAAGCCTATACTCAGTCCAAGAAAACACAGTTGTTAATTATTTGCTAAAAGGATTAATATACATTTCTTTTTATCAAGTCCCTTCAATGTTTTCCCATACCAGTTTTGTTTTCTTATGCTTCTAAAGCCTACTTTTCACCACTTTTTCTTTTGCTGCCACCATTGATGAAAACCAAGTGAGGGAAGCAAGTGCTTTACTTGAGTGGAAAGCTAGCTTCGAAAACTAAAGCCAAGCTTCTCATCTTTTCCCAATCTGCTAACTCTGGATGTTAGTAACAACAGTTTCAGTGATACCATTCCTCACCAAATTGCTAACTTGTCCAGAGTTTCTGAGTTGATAATGAATACAAATAATTTTAGTGGTCCAATCCCCATTTCTATGACCAAGTTAACTACCTTGAAGATTCTAAACTTGAAATACAATAACATTTTTGGCCCTCTTCCCAAAGAGATTGTAGAATTGAGAAACTTAGAGCGTTTGTTATTTCAATCAAATCACCTTTCTGGTACCATTCCTCCAACGATTGGAAGGATGGCCAACCTGGTTGAACTTAATATGCAACTCAACTCTATCATTGGTACAATCCACCCTTCAATTAGAAACTTGACAAATTTAAAATTCCTCAAGCTCCAACAAAATAGTCTTTCTGGCCCCATTCCACATTTCATAGGAGAGATGACCAATTTGCATGTTCTTGAACTTGATCAAAATAGTCTTACAGGACAAATTCCTTCCAATATTAGAAACTGGACAAAGATGGTTAATCTGTCCCTGACCCGTAACATGCTTTATGGACAATTCCTCCCTCCCAACCTAATGTTAGGAATGTTCTGTTTTCTTTTTTCTGAAGTGAATAAGCGAGCACAAGATATATTATATGTGTTTTGAAAGTGATCATAAAGCTCCCCATTCAGCAATCCTCTCCCAAGATAGATCTCCATAATCTCAATCCCCAAGTGTTTCTTTCCCTGTTTCCAATGTTTGGTGTTTGATTACTTTGGTTATTAGGTTGTTCTCTTTTGATTTCTTGCTCCAGAATAAAACCATTATTTACTCATGTTAAAAGAATAGACACAAGTGGGCTATCTTGTGCAAATATTGTTGAGTGAGTATAAGCTTTTTTTACTCCATTTATTATTCTTTGGTTCTAACGATTATACTCCAACCTATTCTAGCTTGCTTTTACGTGAATTTAGACCATACAAAAGTTAAATGGTTAAAGAAAAAATACTAGGAAATTCTGTAGAAGTCAAAATAGTACTATTTTTGTATTTTTTTTTCCATTACTTGATATAAACTTTGAAGGCCTTGTGTATTGATTGAACAATGATGCTTTTAGTTGAAGAAAATCATTTTATCAATGTAATTAGTGTAAGTATGTGTTTTGATCTAAGTGCATGATAATCATATGTATTAAGATGTATAAATATTTTGATTTTGGTGTATTGAAGTATGATGTATATTTCAAGTATTATTTCCTAAGCACTTTCAAATTATAAACTTTATATTATTATTGCGTATTACAATCATATGTAATTAGTGTAATTCGGTTCAAAATAGTGTAATTCAGTTCAAACATAGTGCAATTCAGTTCAAAATCAATGCAATTCGGTTCAAAAATAGTACAATTTGGTTTAAAAATAGTGAAGTTTATTCAAAATTAGTGCAATTCGGTTCAAAAACGGTTCAAAAATAGTGTAGTTAAGTTAAAAATAAGTGTAGTTCAGTTAAAAAATAGTGCAGTTCAGTTCTGATATAGTACAGTTCATAAAACAGTTCTGTTTATAACAGTTCAGTTCATATTATAATGCAGTGCAGCGCAGTGCAGTTCAGTCCAATTTATTTTTAAGGAAAATAGTTCAGTTTAGTTCGTCCGAACTATTTTTCAGTTCAGTGCAGTTCATGCGAGCTGTTTTTTAGTTCAGTACAGTTTTTGGTAGTTCAGTGCAGTTTGATTTATTTTGCCCAGCCCTATACACAGGGCTTTAAAGTAGGGGCAAGAACGTTAAAATCTAAAATGTCATACATGAACTAGAAAGTTGACAAGTAATTCATTTTTGTAATTGACAAGCCACACATGGCTTCAAAGTAGGGGCAGTCCAAAACCAATGAACTAAATTACAAGTCAATTGAATTACAACATGTGAAACAAATCCAATGAATAAGAATACCATAATTGCAACAATGACAATCATATTTTGTCTTTAAACATGACAACCATAACTGATGTAATGAAATGAAAACTATACTACCATGGCCAAACTAAATTCTCAGTATATAAATGTTAAACCTACCAAACTAAATCCTTAATATATAAATGTTAAACTAGAGGTGTTATGATGTAGGACGATTTCAATCCAATTGAAAGTCGTTATTGCACCTAACGATTTCTTTCAAATTGAATGTTGTCACCATGCATGACGACTTCACTAGTTTAAGATTTTGTGGAAAAGTTGTCCCTATGCCATACGACTTTAAAATAATATTATGACGTCCTTGTTTCAAATTGAATGTTATCACCATGTAATGAACTCACATATATATTTTGTACTTTATAGTGTAATATTATGAGACAAAAGCAATACATTGGTTCTGCTTTAACAAGTAAAAAAAAATGGTTGAGATTCATGATATGGGTACTGTAAGAGAATATTCATATTGTAACATCCCTTTCGAGATGTCATGTGAAAAATTTTTTCAATACCAAACAAAACTTTAATATCATCCTACACTTAGAAACTTAGTAAAATTACTTCATAAATACTTGTCCAAATTTATTCAAGTGAAACACCATAACTTTTTTTTCCAAACATCATTAAACAGTCCATTACAATTCGTCAAATCTAAGAAAAACCAAAGAAATAAATTCCAAACGAAGTTCGAAATCCATTTGCAAAAGTCTTCCAAATCTCCCAAAGTTCTCACCATCGCGTCTCCTCGCATTTATGCATTTGCACTATTATCTGCATTCACATATGTTTCCGTATAATACACACATTATACGATCATCACACAACCAGTACAATTGCAATGGGTGAGCTTAACCAAAAAAAAATACAATATACAACCATATTGTGATATGATACAACTCACCTCATAATCACAACATAATAATTCACCTAAATCATGTTACCATCAAATAATATCACATAGTATATCATTCTCTCACACCTAACCATTTCCTTTCATGCGCACCGCCTCCTCTTGGAAAGAATTTCTTACCTGCTTTCCATAAGAATTACAAGCAACAACCCTTACCTGCTCACCAAAGTCGTAGGCAAAAGCACTTTTACTAAGCTTAAGCCAAAGTCTTACAGTAGAATAAAATCTCTTTTTACCCGACTCACCAAAGTCATCTGGGTAAAAGTGCAATCTGGTTTTACAATTATGAGACAATTCATATTGTTCTATCACATATGTGTATATATGCACGCATCATCTCATCACATGGTTAACATACCTAAACTCAACATGCAACTACATTATATCATGCCACATCATACCATACCATATGTATATGCATATAATTCTCATAATTAGATAAGTAACCACACATCATTATCATATCACATCATCTCACGTAATCCATCATCCATCAATTCATCATGTTCAAACATCCATTATACTACAAGCAAGACCCATGACAATTTATCACAACAGAAGTATCAACACAATACAATCGGAAAAACAAGAATCATGCGTGTCATATATCTCTAACCACATACATCCAAACGAAGATCACACCATTCGAACTAAAGCACAACATGGTATTGACCAATTGTCAAAATTTTAGCTCAATCAGCGGTTAATGAATCGATAACACAATTTTATGAAAATTACACAGACTAGAAAAGTCAATGGTGTCCGATGCCCTGAACCTAGCGCCCAACGCCCAAAAACGAGAGGCCTACCCCCTGGCACCCCAAAATCCCAAAAAATAACGTCAAAAGCAAACCAAAACCCATTTTCAACACATGAAAACATCCAAAATATGCAATCATACTTACCCAACATCTAATCAACGTAATACTTCGATTCCATAACCTTAAGACAACCAAAAAATTTCTTACTCCAATAAATCATCCAACCCAAAATGTTCACAACTTCCAAATTCATTATAACAAAGAAAATCATGCACTTGTAATCAAATTACAATGATCAACCATCAACTCATTTTATTCTTTAGTTAACAACCTTAAAGTAAATATTCAATTTTTTCCATATATTTGTAATTCTTTCATCATTGATATCTTTAGAGTATTTTCTTATTTGTAATCATTTTATTGGGATACTCTTCACATACTCAATCTTTAATCTGCCCTTGAGATATCTTCCATATAACCTTGTGATGAGATCTTTCTTTCTTTAGCTTCAACATAGATGATTATTATAGAACACAAATACAATTTATTTCATATTTATATTAATCGATATTCAAATCTTCAATGTTGATTTCAAATATAATTTTCTTCTCTTTTTATTTTAAGTTAATCAAATCTTTAATCAATGGATTTTTCTTTAATTCTTGAATCATTTAAGGAGGTACTTAATATTTAAAGTGTTGGTATGATATTTTTTTTAACGTTCAAAATTTTCTTCATTAAATAAGTTAAGTCACAATGTATCAAACTTAACTCTATAGTCATTTGGTGAATTGTTTGGCCAATATATAGCCTTATGAGCTTCACCTTCTTGGCTTTTTCTTTAATTATTTTAGTTGATTCTTGTTTCACTTTGTCTTATTAGCATTATCTTTTGAATCATATATGTAGGTAGATTCGTATGATAAATTTTCTCATTCATCTGTCCAACTTTGACTACATTATTGGTTTGGTTAACTCATACTTGATTCGTCTAATGAATCACTTTGTTTTATTTCTTTTTAGAGAGCTTTCATTGTCTGACAGTGACTATTTTTCTATCATCTAGTTAGTACATTTGACTTGAATGTTTGGTCATTGTAAGACCCAAGAAAATTAAATAATTAAATAAATAATTATTTAATAAATGTAGGTAGGGGGAACCTTTATGTCATTTAATGTCGGCATTTATGACATGGAATAGTACTAGCTCAAATGGTTGAGAATACTTGGTTATTATGAAAGGACTTGGTTTGAGTCTTGTGTATGTCATTTGTGTGTTATTTTAATTATTTATTATTTTTAATAATACGTTTGATCATGATGAGTGATAATATAATCCTAGATGTATAGGAATTATCATGAAACATGAATTGGTTATTTTGGTCGTGCACATGCTTTTGAAATTGTGTGGTTGTGCGTTTGAACCTTGACTAACGCAAAATAGGTTCCTTTTTGCCAAATTTCTTTTTGGTATGAATGAGAGGGATTAGAAAACCCTAGCCGTCTAAGAGGGCAGTTGGAAGGGGTTGGAAAACCATGATAGAACAACCATTGAATGACAGTTAATCTTATTTTTAATGTAATTTTTCGTTTTCTTGCCATTCAACCTAATTAAGATGTAATTAAGAGCCTTTGTGTGGGAGAAGAGTAGGTTTTTGAGACTACCATAGTGTGAGGACTGTTGAAAGAGTATTCTGGACACCAAGTAGAAAGAGTATTGAGGGTTGAGAGCAAACTTGGAAAGGAGACAAGGGCTAGAATTATTGTGGTGCACCTAAGACTTTAGCAATTTCAAAACTTGAGCAACGAAACCAGGTTAGGGGTGCTGGCTGAATTCATGTTTTAGTCATGTTTATAGTAATTGTATAAATTGCATGAGTTGTATGAATATTATGTTTAGTTGTTCTGGATTCTATGCTAGTTTTCTAGAAATTTTCCAAAAACTGTCTGGCGGCATTGACGGCCCGCGAGGTGACTCATACCATTATGTGAAGATTTCTAGGATTTTACCAGAAACCGCCTAGTGGCACGAACAGTCCGCCAGGCGACCCAACCTAAACAACCATGTTTCTGGGTTTTGACATGAACCGCCTGGTGACGATGAATACCCACAGGCGACGCAAGCAAAATTGGCTCGATTTAGGGTTTTGTGTGTTCTAGGTTGTTTTTGAGTGGTGGAAAAGGTGTTCTTAATTATGGGTTGATTGAGGGAAGGGATTATTTGTGAAATTACGATGTGGTGCGAGGGGATTGGATGAATATGGTTATATATGCATATTAGGGTTTGAGAATTTGGGGGTTTTGAGGTTGGATACAAATTGTGTGATGAACAACAATAGCATTATGTGTAATTGCAATCTAATGTAATAATTGTGAACTTAAGCACATGATTGGTGTGTATAGAGTGTATAATTGAGAGACTGGTATAGATTGTGGGGAAGAGGGTTTGCGAAAGTGTAGAACTAAATCTGGAATTTTAACAGAAAGTGGTGCACCGCCTAACGGCTAATGGCTTGCCGCCAGGCAATACCTAGGAGGCGAGAATTGAGGAATTTCTGGGAGGGTCGAAGTGGGTATCAGACTTTAGGAAAATATGTGAAATTGGAATCATTATAGAGTGGTATGGCTTAAGACATAATATTGAATCTTGATTGTGATGTTGAGGACATGGAAGTAGTACAAAATTGTGGCTACAGTTTGGGAATATGTGTTGTTGTGTGAAATATAAGCATGGGTGGACACTATGGGCAATTTTTAGGAGTTCAAATGTCTTTTTTTGTTCAAGCACATGTGTGTGGTATATTGAATGGTGAATATTTAGGTTTTCCTAAGTTGAATTGGAGGTCTTAGGAATTGGTTTGCATATGACTTGTGGGTTGTGGAATATCATTGAGAAATGGCAACTGTATTTAGATTCTTAAGGGTTGGAAATGTGGTGGAATATAACCAGTAAACTCGTTGTATTAGTGTAGCGCCTAGCGGTGAAGTTTGAACCGCCAGGCGATAGCTACAATTATAGAGGGGTCATGAAGCGTTAACGCTTAGTGTAACATCCCTACTCGATATTACTTATTTAAAATAAATAATTAAGAAAAGAACATCAAACTTTTATTATTATTCCCAATTGCGAGAAAATTCATAAATTATTCAAAGCGCTAAAGAGCAAGTAAAGCTAAAAAAAACTAGTCTTATTACAATTTCCAAAATCCAATAAAGATAACAGAAAACATAAGTAAGTTCCTAGCTCGAATCCCAAGCTAGCCCCTCTCTCCGTCTCAAGTGTTAGCAGCATCACCTGTATCCTCAACTGCTTTCGTATAAAGAATTACACGATCATTGCCAAGCACAAACAGAAAGGGTGAGCTCAATAATAAACGGAAAACGCATCAACTAAATAATATAAATACCCCTAGTTATATTGTTATAGTTAGACCTTGGCCAAGTTCTTAGTACCCAAAGGCTTCTCAACCTTTAATTCACATAACAAGGTTAGCCATAGACTCAGGATTTATGATGCTCACACGAACCTGTCTGGTCATGGTCCTGCCTCTACGAACCTCCCTGCTCGTAGTCCTACTCTACGGACCTGCCCACCCATAGTCCAACACACTTGATCCACAAGCTATGTACCTCCTCGCAAGCAACATCTCTCAAGTGTGGGCACGAAACATACGAACCTACCTCGCTCGTATCCCCACACAAGAGTACTGGATATGAACCTACCCGCTCATACTATCATGTGTTAAACACCATCCATGAACCTATCCGCTCATGGCACAACATCTCATGATCCACATCCACATCAATGCATACAATAACGCACACAAACTGCACTAAATTCGCTTGGGCTAGAAGCCTTAGCTTAAGCGACCAGGCCTGACTCGCTTAGGCTAAGCTTTCTCGCCTAAGCAAGCGTGCTACAATGGCTTACTTGCGAAGCCTGGCTTATGCGAGCTCATCTTGCTTGGGTGAGATCTCCCTTCGCCCAACACAAACATCTCTCGCCTAGGCGGCAAGTTAGCAGAAAAACACTCATCAGGTCATGATTTCTCTTAGGCGAGTACCTCTCGCCTGAACGAGATGCTCTGTCGCCCAATCCATGGGCTCCTCGCTTGAGCGAGACCTTCGAGCACAACCTCACAACTTCTCGATTTCTTGCTTAGGCGAAATGCTCTTGCCTGAGCGAGATACTCGAACAAACCAGGTTTTGTGTCTCTGCTAGTTTCGTCTAGGCTTGTCTTGCTTGCCTGAGCGAGAATAGCAGACATTCTCCTTGTTTACGCGCGCACAAAACCAAAATTTCAGGCCAAAACCCTAATCCAAACATTATCACAAAATTCTTAGGCAACAATAATTCTTATGGACATGCTTTAAACCTAATTGAACCATCACTTTAAGCTTGAACAACAACAGTCATATAATGCAAATACCCCCATCATATTCATACCCAAATGTATATGAGGCCTTTCCAACAATGCCAACACATCAATTCACACAGCATATCACACAGGCACAAAAATTCCTTGTCAATAAGGCATAAAATTATGAGACTATGGCTCTCAAACATGCGCATAGCAGTATACACGAAAATGGCTCCCCTTACTTGGAAAATCCTTGCTCCTAATGGTCTTTTTTCCCCTTTTTTTTTATGATACCAATTAGCCTTCCTTTGCCACTCCAAAAACTCAGCTCTCACACTCCCAAAACAATTAGAATGATTCTGTAAAACTCTCTTCTCAGCCCCTAACGAAATTGCAGTCTCAAAACCCTCATAGTTGCCTTATTTTCTCTTTTTATATGGTCCTAATTATGATTAAATAAAAAAAATGCTTTTAATTGACTATAATTTCCTTTAACAACCCATTATGGGCTATTTTCCCAGCCTCCCTTTGGTTGTGTCCACTATCTCTAGGGTTTCCCCACCCTTTCTCATTCAAACCACAATTATACTAGCAAAAATAAAGAGGTTAATTTCATTATGAGCAAGGCTTGAACACACAAGCCTGCAATTACAAAGTCAAAGCACAACCAATTCAACCAATTCATGTTTCATGATAATTCCTAAATTCTCAGAATTACATTATCACTATTCCCATTCAATATATAACCTAAAAAAATTGCACCAATTAAAATAACATACAATTAACATACATAAGACTTGAACCCAAGTTCTCTCACACAATAAAGTACTCTCAACCATTTGAACTAGTACTTTTTCACGCCACAAATACTTGTATTAAATGCCATAAAGGCTCTTATTACCCGCATTTATTAAATAATTATTTAATTAATTATTTAAATTTCTCAGGTCTTACACCTAGAGATGAGGATTGTCTTGTCAGGCTATGAAAATGGATCCATCAGGCGATACCTTCAATTCTAGAGACCTTTGGAGCGTGTGACGCTTGGCGGCTTTTAGCTTCTGCCAGGCAGTCTGCAACTGGTTTTTGCTTGGCGAAGCTTGTAAGACCCGCGAAATTTAATTAATTAAATAAATATTTAATTAATAAATACAGGTAATGGGAGCCTTTATGACATTAAATGTTGATTGTTGTGACGTGAAAAAATACTAGCTTAAATGGTTAAGAGTACTTGATTATGTGTGAGAACTTGGATTCGAGTCCTATGTATGCCATTTGTGTGTTATTTAATTTATTATTATTTTAATAAAATTGCTTGATCATGATGAGTGATAATATAATCCTAGACTTATAGGAATTATCATCAAACATGAATTGGTTAAATGGTTGTATTGAATTGGAGAAAGAGCTAAGGCAAGTTGTTCCTTTTACTTCTGTATTGTTTAATTGCATCAAATGTATGATTAATTGGATGCATATACTATGTCCAAAAATCGACTGACGGGTAACTGCCGTCAGGCGACTCATCCCTTTTCTGCGTGATTCTAGGTTCGAACCGCCTGGCGGTATCCTTTATGTTCGAGTTAATGATTATATGTCGTTAATTGTTGACATACATTGTGACCGGAGTCATTTAGAGGGGATTAGAAATTTGGGGGTTTAAGGGTCTAAGATTAACTATTGTTTAATTAAACTGTAAAGTGTTACTGGATACAGTTTAAGCGAAGCAATTGTACACTGTGATCATGGGAATCACAAAATTGTAGAAATAAATAGACGAAGAAATTGGGAAAACTAGAATTGGGAAAACTAGGAGGGTCTTACAGGAGTTGGAAAAATCTAGGAATTTCCCATAAATGCATGCACTGCCTAGCAGCACGGGGCCTAGCGCCTAGAACGAAATTTTTGCATGGCTGTGAGGAGTAACGATGGATCTGGAATTCTTGAAAATCAGATTAATGTTGAATGTGGGATTGAGAAATTGCCTAGACAGAGATTTAGGGTGATTATATATATATATATATATATATATATATATATATATATATATATATATATATATATATATATATAACATGTTAGTATAAATTAATTTGAAGGTTAGTGGAGAGTGGGAAGCATCATTATCATAATAAAAGCACCACAGGGAAACAAAAGAATTTTGGGAATTGAGAGCTATAGTACAATTAGGAATTGGAAGTACTAAATGAAAATGCACTAGTGGGATATGCAATATGGGTTTATTATATGATAAGGTTATTACGCAGGAAAGATTCCTATTGGAAGTGGGCAAATTGGGTTGTGCATGACTAAACAGAAATGTGGTAATGGTGAATTTGGATCCTATGGTGTAATGAAATACTTGACTTAGAGAGTTGATAGATATAAAGATAAGGTGTATCTATTGATTAAGTGGAAAATGATGAAATTGTGGTATATGAGTAACACAACATGATGGAATCACCTAATTCAGAGGGTAAGTATGTTTGCAATGATTTGGGAAACGTGTGAAAAAGGGGTTTGTAGTGCCTAACAAAAACTAGTACTACGCAAGTATTGATGTAGTGTCTGGCGGTATTGGTCTCCGCCAGGCGATGTTTGTAGATCAGTGGGCTCCGAGGCGTTTGGCGCTTAGCGGCACGTGTTTCCCGCTAGGCGGTCTAGAAGCGAGTTTCGCTAGGTGGCTCAAGAGCAGTGCCAGGCGATATTACAGAGGCAGAAACTATGTTTTGGTTGCTGTGAGTGTGCGTGATCTACAAAGCTTTAGAGATACCTCGAAGGTGGACTTGTAGTGTTCCTTGAGTTGTGGCTCGAAACATATCCCTTGAGTTGTGGCTCGGGATAAGGATTAAGCACGTGGCATTCCTTGAGTTGTGCCTCGAAATGGCATATCTTGAGTTGTGGCTTGGGATGACGGATGAACACGAAGAACTCTTGAGTTGTGACTTGGGTTGGCGAGTGTTGTCAGTGTGAGTGTGCGAATTGTGGCGTACAGATGGGTCCAGATACATGACCCTCCTCAGTATGTGGCTGACGAGTTTGGTAGTCTTAGGACGTTATGAACTATGTTTCTATTGGGAACTCCACCTGGCGTTACGGAGTATGGTTCGTAGTAGATTTCCCGCACGTGTTCTACAAGTTGTGGCTTGTAGGTGAGGCAACAATACATCTTGAGGTATTCGTCTAAAGACGTAGATCACGGGTAACATGGTGATGGCCATGTGGTATGGAATCAAAGGAGGGAATTCCTTTGGTGTGTTTGTATTTACATATGTTTTGTATGCATGTTTTATATATTGTTAACTCACCCTATCTGTAAGACCCGTGAAATTTAATTAAATAAATAAATAATTTATTAATAAATGTGGGAGGGAAAAACATTTATGACATTAAATTATGGTTAGTATGACGTGGAAAAGTATTAGCTCAAATGGTTGAGAGTACTTTGGTTATATGAGAGGATTTGGGTTCGAGTCCTATGTGTGTCCATTGTGTGTTATTTACTTATTATTGTTTTAATATTATGGTTTGATCATGTTTCTTATAATATAATGCTTGAGTTGCATTAGTTAGCATGAAACTTAAATTGGCTTGATGGTTTGGCATTGACTTGACATGTGCATGGTTGTGGTATTTTGGTAAATTGTATGAGTTTTCGCGTTTTTGGAAACTCTCCAGAAACCGCCTGGCGGGCTGCTCATAGCCGCCAGGCGGCACATGTCATATTAGTGCATTTTCTGGGTTCCATGAGGAACCGCCTGACGATGAATCCTTGTACCTGTACCCCAATTTCTGGGTTCTATGATAAACTGCCTAGCGGTCATGCACACCCGCCAGGCGACGCGAGTCAAATTGGCTCGGTTCTGATGTTTTGTGTGATCTGGATTGATTCTGATCGGGTAAAATTGTAGTCCCACTTGAGGATTGATGATTTGGATTATTCCATTGAAGGGTTTTCCATGGTTTAATGTTTAATTTGAGAAAGTCCTATGAAAATATTTTGTGGTCGAATGTTGGGGCATATCGTTGTTTAATTAGACATTGAATCATGTAAAATTGTAGCTAGAATAATTAAATGAAGTTATTAAGATTTGAATTACTATGATTGGGATGGAATTTGGATGAAGAATACAGGAAATAGCAAAGAATGGTTAATTGGTAGGGATACGGGTTCTGGAAAAGAATCTGGAGTTGGTAGATGGTATGCACCGCCTGGCGGCGCGGGGCTTGCCGCTAGGCGCCGACGCAGAGGTCGTAATACTGCATTGACGAGATGAACGTTGAGGGTCTGGGTAGTTGTCCTGGATAGAATTGATTCAGTATGATGAAATTTGGGGTCGCGGGATCAAGAGGTCATGACTTGCCTTCTACTTAAGTGGTAGTTAAGTGTGTTGGGTTACATATATGCGAATGTTAGAATATGAGAATTTTAGGACATTGGTGGGAGGCATAAATCTGATTTCACCAGGTTGTATGGTTTTGATGAGGCTGGTTTGACAACCATAGTAAATACAAGGGTTAATAAGATTGGGGTATGAGATGGTGTGTTGGTTGTAGTATGTAAATAGGTCATGAAAAAAATGTAAAAAGGGGAGCAAGCTTTTACTACGATAACGGTTACTGCCTAGAGTAAGGAATAAAACACCTTGATTGGTATTAACGATTCTGTTAGCTTGGCGTTTCAGGTATTAATCATAATAAAGCTTTAGAACGGGACTGTGAAATTGGGAATCTATGTGGTTGGAACACATTAGTGATTAGCTTAACTTCTAAGATTTGACATAGTATGGTAATTTGGTAAGTTTACAATTGGTGCTAGAAGTCTAGTAATATTGAAAAATTCCAAGTTGTAGACCATAAACCAGAAGACCCTGTTGTCTTAATACAGCGCCTGGCGAGAGCAGGAATCCGCAAGGCAGTAGTCATGAAAACGAAGAACACTGGATCGTAGGCGCCTGGCGGCAGAAGTGGCTCCGTCAGGCGATGATATGATAACAGAAGGTTACTGGGACAGGTGCGCCTGGCGGTGGGGGCCTTTCTGCCAGGCGGTACTAATAGTGACGCTAATTTTAAGGCATTGGGCGCTTAGCGATACGCGACACCCGCCAGTCGGTCTATGAGCTGGCAGCACCTGGCAGCACGTGTCCCCCGCCAGGCGATTTTACTGCTGTAGTATGGGGTGGTGGAGTACATAGATTGCTCTACAATGCTTTTAGTGATTGCTTTAAAGGTGGGATTGCTGGTGTTCCTTGAGTTCTGGCTCAGAACGTATCCCTTGAGTTGTGACTCGGAACGTATCCCTTGAGTTGTGGCTCGGGATAGCGGTAAGCACGTGGTATTCCTTGAGTTGTGGCTCGGAATAGCATCTCTTGAGTTGTGGCTCGGGATGGCGGATGAACACGAGGAACCCTTGAGTTGTGGCTCGGGTTGGCGAGTGTTGCAGGTGTGAGTGTGCTGGTTGTGGCCAATACGGACGGATCCAGATAGATTGCCCTCCTCAGTAGTTGGCTGACGAGTTTGGTAGTCTTGGGACGATGCGAACTATGTTCGTATTTGGGAACTCCACCTGGCGTTATGGTGTATGATCCGTAACATGGTTTCCGGCACGTGCTCTATCGATTGTGGACGATAGGTATGACAACAAGTCATCTTGAAGTATTCACTAGAAGATGTAGAACACGAATAATCTAATTGTGGTCAGGTGGCATGAATTAAAAGATGGGACAATTTGGGATGTTTGTTTTTCGTAGTGACATGTGTGTGTGTGTGTGTGTATATATATATATATATATATATATATATATATATATATATATATATATATATATCTGTAAAATTATATATGTTTTGTCTGTTAAGCTCATCCTATTTGTTTGTGTTTGGCGATGATCGTATACGTGATATACGTGAGCAGATGGTGTTAATGCAGGTGGTTCTGGTGAAGCTTAGCTGCGGGGAGGGGATAGCTCGGGGAAATCTTATGTTTTGTTTTATTTGGTTTTGAGATCAGTTGTAAACCCTTATAGGTGTTATTATAACTTTTGATTTTGGTGATTGATGGATTTGAACGCTGTTTAAATTATTTAATAAAGATTTAAATTTTCCCGCGTTTTGGGAAAATGAGGTATTATTAAATGTTGTGTTATTAATTTACTTCTTTATTTTATAAAAAAAAATCAGTAATATCCTGACGGGATGTTACACTATCTGCTTGTGTTTGGCGATGATTGTGTACGCGGTACACGAGAGCAGTGGATCTGGTGAGACATAGAGCCGGAGCATGGCTAGTTTGGGAGAAGAGTTTTACCAGAGTTTTATTATGTTTTTGAATAAATTGTAAACTTTTATATTATCATATCAGAATATTTTATTTGAATTTGTATAAGCATGGAGTTACACTTATTCTATAGTGGAATAAAGTTTTAAATTTCCCGCATTTTTGGGAAATGAAGTTATAATAAATGTCGTTGACTTTTTATTTCGTTTATTTTATTTAAAATTTGTAATATCTGACTGGGATGTTATATTTGGTATCAGAGCCATGGTTTTCAAAATGATTTTTGGGGTCCATGGGGAGTGAGCTTATCGTGTTTCGCTTGCGAGACTGTTGTTGTGATTTGTGTTAATTTTAGTTGTATAGTCATGACTTAAGCTGTGTGATTTGAACAGCTGAAAAATGTAGCGCGCACAATCTATGGCAAACAGGGGAAGAAGGAATAATGTTGGGACTGATGACATTGCTCATGCGATTCATCCAATGGTGGAAGCGAAGCAGCCTATTGCAGCGCAACCCAGATTCGTGGTTGCACCTACCCGCTGTAACGTCCCAAATAAAAAGATAAAGCTCATTAAATAAAACGTCACATATATAATATCCTGAGGGTACGAAGATTTGGAATATGAAGCACACTATACCCCAACATAACCATGAAACATAAAGGAGGCCCCACACGACCTAGAGTAAAGTACACTAGTGAGCTAACAGTACGAGTCTAGTACAGATAAGAAAATATAGCAAATAAAGTCTTTAGCGATGGGCCCCAAAATGGGCCCGATGCCCGTCCGGTCCATCAAGTTGTATCGCTCCTAGCATCATTACCACTGCCAGATGCTCTACTATATGCTCACATCAACAAAATTAATGATCATCGCAACTAAGAGACGAGCCACATACAAGACAACCCAACAAACAAACAGGGTAAGCTAGTACAAAGAAATCCTATATCACGCAAGTCAACATACAATCTCAGAGTCAAACATGAGTAACCGACATTCACACATAAGTTACTGAAACCATCTAAGATCCCCCAAGACTTGACTATCCGGATATTCATAATGAGGCACCACCACGTGGCAGTGGAATTATGTCTTAGAAATGAGGCGTCACCGCGAGGCCTTCACGGAATTATACCCTTACAGGAGGCACCACCACGTGGCCTTTGTGGAATTACACCCTGGCCCTGAGGCACCACCATGACCCCCCGTGGAATTACGTCCTTTTGTCGAGGCACCACCAGGAACTCCCCTTAAGAGGGTCCATGGAATTACGTCCCACCCGATGAGGCGCCACCTAGATCTCTTACTACGAGAGTCATGGAATTATGCCCTACCCATACTTTAAACATGTTCCACCCACAAATCATTAATTTCCTAAAACATAAATATCATGTATAATCAACAATTCATGCAACTCGTGTTTTCTCATTCATATTCCATCAATCACATGCCATTTCCATTTCAAATGTATACATTAATCATGCCATCATCACACAACCCTTCTAGTAAAGCATTTGGGCCAGATAAGCAAGCCACACATCAGTGAACCATTTAACAACAACATCAAAACCTGCCCGCTGCCTCGCCCAAGCTAACAGGTCTCGCTCAGGCGAGAGGGATCCTCTCACTCAGGCGAATCCCAGCTCGCCTAGGCGAGGGCGCGATGAAGGAACATGGGGCTCTGCGGGGTCTCGCTCAGGCGAGCCCCTTCTCGCCTAGGCGAGAGCACCCCTCGCTCAAAAAGATCACAAGTCGAGTAGGCGACAATTCGAGTGGCAGATTCTTCGCGAGCACCTAATAATCTCGCTTAGGCGAGTCTAGCTCGCTCAGGCGAGTCTAGCTCGCTTAGGCGAGAAAACCAGCACTCGCCACTGTTTTCTCGTTCAGTAGCCACAAACACGAAACAAAACATGCTTTCACATAACCTAGATCAGATACAACGACAACCAAGTTATACAAACACGAACTAACAACAAAGTAACGGGAAAACATAAGAAAACGAGGGTCCTAGCTTCCCTTACCTGGAAAACAAGCTAGCGGGATACTCCGACACGAACACAGTGCACACGGTGGTCCTAAGGATGGCCAAGGAGCTGAAATGAACAGTAAAAGTAGAAACAGGGACAGATTATTATCAAACCCTACTGGCAAACAGTGGTTCTAGGCCCATAACAAGGGAATCGTGAGTTGAGAAATACTTATGTGGAGCTACTTCTGCAAGAGTGAAAGTGCAAATTAGGGCAACTAGGAATGGTTTTTAACCTTTGGGCCAACCCTCAAGCCCAACAGACGCAAGGCAGCCCTTAAAATGCTAGGGCAGGAAAATTGGGCCTTACACCTGCCCTGTGACCCTGGAGGATTTCATGAGGCACAGGCCAACAAAATTCTCTGGCAAGGCCACTCTTGATGAGGCAGATGCTTGGCTACGAGAGTGTGAGAAAATTTACAGAGTTATTGACTACATGAATGCGTAGAGGCTGACGTTTGTCACATTCCTTCTTGCAGATGTTGAGTATTAGTGGTAGAAGATACAACAAGTGATGCAGACCCATAAAGAGCAAGTGACCTGGACTACCTTCAAGATGAGGTTCCTGGAGAAATATTTTCCAAACAGTGCGGAGCATGAGCGAAAAGTTGAGTTCTTTACACTTCAACAAGGAACTATGACCGTGCAGGCCTACACTGATAGGTTCGAGTATCTGACGAGATTCTACTTGCCAGTTGTCACAAAAGAGTGGAGGTGTAGAAAGTTGAGGGCGGACTTAAACATGAGTTGCGCAGGTTCTTCGTGCCACTCAAGATCAGAGAATTTCCAATTTTGGTCGAGCAGGCCAAAGCAGTTGAACAGTTGGAGATGGGGCCCAACAAAGTGGCAAGACCGTAGAAGGCCACCACAGACTCTAGACAACAGAATAAACCATATAGTAGACTATGGTAAAGAGCATCTAAGGAGGGACTTCCCAAAACCCTCTACCAGCTTTGGTAGCGATATTAGCACTGACAAGTGCTATATTTGTGAGCAGACTAGACACTTTGCCTGATAGTGTCGTAACAAGAAACCAGCTGGTGGAACTCCAACAAAGAAGCCAGCAGGAGAGCGACCCAGAGCATTAGGGTGTGTGTTTGCACTAACTAGATCCGAGGTGACTTAATCTGGTGCACAACACTTGATTGCTTTTTGATGACACTATTATGGTATTGTTTGACTTAGGAGCTACCCATTCATTCGTATCCAATGAATGTGTGAGGAGGCTCGGACTTGAGATTCGAGAGCTGGGGTGCGAGTTAATAGTCGCAACGTCAGCATCTGGGTAGGTATCCACTAACTCAATTTATGTGGGATGCCCTATGGAAGTGACAGGTCGCAGGTTCAAGGTGAATCTCATATGCTTGCCGATGAGGGTCTGGACATGATTTTGGGGATGGATTGGCTGTCCAATAACCACATTGTTATTGACTGCGGATGGTGCAGAGTGGTGTTCCTAAATACAGAAGGACTGGAGGTGATATCGACTAACCAGGCGCTGAAGGAGATAGAAGTTGGAGCTACTTATTACATGATAGTGGCCCAAGGAGAAAAGAAAAGTACAATTGAGCATATCCGAAGCATACTAGTGGTAGATGAGTATGCAGATGTGTTTCTAGACTAAATTCTTGAGCTACCACCAAGCAGGAATGTGGATTTCACTATTGATATCATCCCTAGAGAAGAAATTCATTCGTCTGAGTGCATCACCATGGGGAACACCTATGATATTGGTGAAGAAGAAGGATGGCAGCTCAAGGCTATGTGTTGACTATCGTCAATTGAACAATCTGACCATCAAGAATAAGTATCCACTACCGAGGATTGATGATTTGCTAGATTAGGTGAGAGGAGCAGCGATGTTCTCAAAGATAGACTTGAGATCTGGATATCATCAGATCTTGGTTAAGCCGGGGGATGTACAAAAGATAGGTTTCAGATCATGTTATGGACACTACAAATATGTGGTGATGCTATTTGGGGTGACGAATGCTCTTGTAATATTCATGGACTGCATGAATAGAATTTTCTGACCTTACCTAGATAAATTTGTTGAGGTGTTTATCGACGATATTCTCATCTATTCCATGGATTGGGAAGAGCATGTGAATCATCTGAGAGTGGTGTTAGCAGTTCTCAAAGAACATCAATTGTATGGGAAGCTATCAAAGTGTGAGTTCTGGCTAGAAGAGGTACAATTCTTCGACCATGTAATATCAGCCCAAGGAATAGCAGTGGACCCGATGAAGATTGAGACGGTAGTAAAGTGGGAGAGGCTGCAAACAATTACAGAGGTGTGAAGCTTCTTGGGTCTAGCAGGCTATTACAGGTGGTTTGTGGAAGGTTTCTCCAAGATGGTGAGTCCATTGGCACAACTCACCAGAAAGGACCAGCATTTCTCTTGGACAGACGAGTGTGAAGCATGTTTTGAGGATATGAAGAGAAGGTTAGCCACCGTGCTAGTGTTGGCTATTCCAAACACGACTAAGAAGTTTGAGGTGTATTGTGATGCTTCATACACGGGTTTGGGTTGTGTCCTGATGTAGGACAAAAGACCAGTGGCCTATGCATCGAGACAATTGAAAGTGCACGAGAAGAATCATTCGACGCATGATCTGGAGTTAGTTGCGGTGATATTTTCCCTCAAGACTTGGAGGCACTTTTTGTATGGTTCACAATTCCAAGTATTCAACAATCACAAGAGTTTGAAGTACGTGTTCGATTAGAAGGAACTGAACATAGGACAGCGCAGGTGGATGGAATATTTCAAAGATTATGACTTTGAGGTTTTATACCACCCTAGTAAAGCCAATGTCGTTGCAGACACCCTAAGCAGAAAGAGAGTTCATATGTTTGCTATGATGATGAAAGAACTAGAGCTGATTAAAAAGCTACGGGATATGAACTTGGGACGACACACAGGTGCGGGTCATATAAGGTGTAGTATGTTAAAAGTCACTAATGAGTTTTTGGAGGAAGTTCAGGTGGAGCAGGGTAAGGATCAGGAATTGCAACAAATCGTCGAATGGTTGGGCACAAATAAAGGAAAGAACTTTAGGATGGACACAGACTGCTAAGCCCATTAGATGAAGAGAGGACATGCTTTAAAGTTGTGCTAAATGCACCAAATTTTCAAAGAAAAATGTAATATGTTATGATCTTTAAAGTTAAATTGTATCTTGTACAAAGCTCCAAAAAAAAATATGTTCTACCACTCAAATTAAATTCCTTTTAGTGTAGAATCAAACTCAATTGGACACCTGTAGAGAAAGTTATGAGCAAAACAGTTAGCAAAGGCCAACGTGACATAAAGTAATCCTTCTGGTTGTACTGGGCACCAATCAGCTAGTGCCGGATAGTATTGAAACTCCTTAAAATTCCTTAAAATTACAAATCTAAGCTAAAATTGAAGGTTAAAACACCTTTTTGGTCCCAATTTTCGTCAAGTTTTTTCAAATAAGTCCTAATTTTGGTTTTGTGTTCAAATAGGTCCCAATTTTGTTCAATTGGGTCCTTTTTTGCTAACACCTTTTAAATCATTAACGACCATGAACAGTGACTGCCACGTGTCACTTCGTGGTTTTTTTGAATTTTTTTTTATTTTTATTTTTTGAATTTTTTAAAATGTACACGTGTCAACTCAGTAGCGTGTCACGTGTCACTTCGTGGTTTTTTTTTTTTTGAATTTTTTGAATTTTTTTTTAAAATGTCCACGTGTCAACCCAATAGCATGCCACGTGTCAAAGTCAATGTTCTATATTCAATTTGATCCTTATATTTGTTATTTTTTTCAATTAGGTCCTAGTTTTTGTTAACATTAACCAATTTGGTCCCTCTCCAAATTAAAACCAAATTTAATTTTTATATTAAAATTCATATTTTTTATTAAATATTTTTATATAATATATTAAAATTCACATCATTATAACTTTGATATAAAAATTAAATTTGGTCACTGTAACGTCCCATTTAATCAATAACATAATTAAAGGAAGTGTAACACAAGATAATAGAACAACGCAGTCCTGGAGTTTTAAACTTAACTCCTTACAACCCAAGGCACATCACGATGCCCAAAAAAGAAACATGTTATACAGTTTAATGGAATCATATAGAAATCTAAAAGACGGACAAATACATGGGCCATAGCCCTAAAGAAAAGCCCAAGAAGAACATGAAGTCCAGCCCAAGTAGACTATGCAGCGGAATCATCTCTCCCCTGTTGACCACGAGTACCTCTCACATCTGCTCACATCAATAAATTGATGATCATCGCAAAGGTAGAAGAACAACATACAAACAATCAAACAAGCAAAGGGTAAGTTAGAGCCAAAAAGATTTCATCATGCAATCAGATATACTTCCACAGTCCAATATACACACATCATCCAAGCATGCTATGACCTTCCAAATCAATACACTAAGACTCGACTCGACTCATCCGGATACATATAATCTAGTCGGATTCAGCGGATGCTTGCACTTGTGGTGGATATCTCTGCTCACCCCCGAGCTAAGTGTTACAAGTGGTACAATGTCTCAATCCCCCACACACAAGGTTAGCCCTTAATGAGTTTCAGGCCTCTTGCTACTCTCACCACAAGAGTCAATCCGCTCTAAGTGAGACTAACTGACTCCTTAGAGTGTCAGGATGCAACCTTACCTTGAATCCTTACAAAATTATATAGATGGGG
>Ga0214542_1002989_pt1 | contig 34886 bp, 17 predicted proteins | sample CNSS1metaG_FD_160096 | JGI IMG/M metagenome (GOLD analysis project Ga0214542, IMG submission 160096) | Root nodule microbial communities from cowpea collected in UCLA plant growth center, Los Angeles, California, USA - CNSS1 | ecosystem: Host-associated > Plants > Roots > Nodule | place: USA...
ATATATATATATATATATATATATATATATATATATATATATGGGAATCAAACAATATTGAATGAATTAGAGTTATGTTAGATCATTTCAGCATCATCCTTATGATCCTTATGTCTATAATAGGTTGTAACCCCTTGCTTGATACCATGAGTGGTTCAATAGAGGAGCTTGGAGGTTGAGATTGTTGTTACCTCTTATGAGATCTAGCTTCTTTGGCCTGTTTGCCTTGCTTCCATTGCATCATCTTAAAGTTAAATTAAGATTATGGTAACATGCAACCTCAAGAGTTAATTGAACTCAATCAATAAGTGACAATTAGAGAATGTGGGTATATGATGTTCTTTCTTAACTGCATTATTTTCTGTTTTGATGTCGTTAAGAACATGAGGGCAGTATTTCAAGACATGATGTTGGAGAAGCTCTTTGTGAAATTAATAAAGTAAAGCCTTGATCCTTAGCCTTCGCTTGAATGAGGATTCTTTCATTAAAAAAAAATAAAAAAACCTCATTGATATGGAAACACCATGACAATTCATAGCTAGGTAGGATTTAAAGGTTGTTTTTATCTTTCTAGAGTAGGTAAGATTTATATTGTCTTTGGCAAGCTTTATGGTCCATTCATTTTCATCATTATCAAGAAACAATGGTATTACGAAGTATTGGATACAGATACAAAAATTTTCAGAATTTATATATTTGGATTGATTTGAGTTTTTATGCTCAATATGCGCAGGGAGAAATATCAAGCAGGATTAACTATTCAGGATTAGCTTTAGGGTGGGCTATGATTACTTTAGTTAGGTTTTGTGATAACCTTGGTTTATTCCTTAAAATTACTAAGAGACTCATTTCAATAACTTAATTTTCCTTTTATTGCATCTTTAAATTTATTGATATGTTTACACAGTAAAATAGTTTATTGCTTTTTTTCAAATCTTGGTTAGGTAGGTGCCACCACTGACAACATAGAAAGTTGTGCAACCTTGCTAATCATGCCTTGGGATTGGTAGCTTCCTTTGATGATTATTCATCGAATTAATAAGTGCACTGAAGGCTGGTACTACATTTATGTTGATAGTAGTTAGAGCTCTTTGTCATTACATTTGTGCCAAAGGGTAAAGTGCATCGAGTGCTTTGTATATTTACACATAACACCCTAATTATATTTATGCTCATTTATATTTACATATAATCTCTGTAATTATACTGTATCTACACTTTTAGATTTTCAATTGAAACTGCTAATTGCAATTCCTTTTAGATTCTAACCAATTTGGTAGTTCATTATTTTGATTATATTCCACTTTTGCATAGATGTGGAATTGTTTGGTTTTTTCAGCTTTTTTTCTTGAATTGTTGAACTCTGTTGGATTCTATGTAAATTAATTTCAATTTTAATTTCTCTAATTCTTTATAGTTGTAGTTAGCCGTGAGTTTACAAAATTTTAAGCAGATGAACTAAAATTTACAAGATAGATAATTCAATATCTTTATGCTCTCACGTGATCTCTAAAAAGCTCTTAATTCATGCTAGACACTATCATATAATATATGGTTGTGTAATCCATTGATATGATGCTTTTAATAACCGAAACACCAAAGTTTAAATGTAGATTGATATTTTTTTTTTTAAATACAATACAAAAATTTAAATTGTTTTTTAAATTTTAATCATAATAAATATTTATGTTAATTAAATATTTGATTTTTCCACTCCCACACGGTCTATGGTAGTATAAATTGATATGGAAAAGCGTACAATAATTCTTAAAAACATGTTAAGTATATGATTGATATTATGTGAATCTAAATTAAAATTGTATGTATTAAAATCCTAAACCCTAAATAATTATTTGTATTATTAATAGTATTGTTATTATTACCTATAATATTGATATTATTATTATGGTTAAATATGTTTTTGATCGTTTAATTTTTAGTGAAAATTGGAATTAGTCCCTTTTGGAAACTTTGAACCAATTTAGTTCCTCATCTTTATAAATGCGTGGATTTAGTCCTTTAAACAATTATTTTGAAGTTTAGTTGACGTTTCAAACGCATTTGTCAATTACGTTGAAGAGAAAATATGTCAAACAGTGTAAATAAACTAAAATATTATAATAAAATGTGTTTGAAATGTTAAATAAACTTAATAAAATTTGGTTAAAATGACTAAATCTAGATTGGTTCAATGTTTCGAAAAATGACTAAATTAAATTTTCAGTCAAAATGAAATGACCAAAAACATATTTAACCCTTATTGTTATTATTGGTATAATATTATTATATATATCGGTATTAGTATTGATATTATTATTATTATTATTATTTAAAATTATTTTTATTAGGATTATAATTAGTATTATTGTTATTATTATTATAATAATTATTAGTATTGTTACTATTAGTATTATTATTATTATTATTAAACAAATGTTTCTTCGATGTTCTTTTTTGGTTTAAATTGTTTATAGGTTCATATCTATATATACTTCTATTGAAAAATTTAAACATCAATTTTATATTGTATTGTATAATATGCCTACATCTTAATTTAACAAAAATCCATATAATATCTTTCATTTTAATATAATTATAATTTAGAAATTTAATTATAAATTTTAATTTTATTTAATATATAATATAAAAAGTACTCATAATTAATTACTTATCTTTTTCTCATATCATTAAAACTTATATATAAAAATTACTCATAATTATTTATTTGAATATAAGAATATTACATTAATATTTTAATATAAATTAAGATAAATTTAAATCAAATACAATAAAAGTGTTCCAACTATGTGTTTTTTTCTAGAGGTGTGGAATGAAATAAAGTATTTATATCTGAAAGATTTTGTCAGGATTAGAAAAAGTTTTTCCATTATGTGTTCTTTTGTTTCCAAAATATAAAGTTGGGTGAGTAATTGAAGGACTTGAAATATGGTGGATTGTTGTATCATAGGTTTTTCCCCACAACTTCAATGGAGTTCCAAGATGATTTACATTATTATTATTACTATAATCATTATTTGTATTTTATTATTATTATTAATATAATTATGATTATGATTATTGTTGTTATTATTATCAACATTGAAATTAGAATTAGCCTTATTAATATTATTATTAGTATTATTAATATTGTTATTAGTAATAAACTAATATGTTTAAACTATTCCTATATATTATTAATTGTAAATAGTCTTAAAGATATTATGAGACGTGTCAAGAAACCAACATAGCAAAAATTATATAGATAATGTTGATAGTTAAATTAGGATAACATATTTGATTCTATTTAAATCTTTATTTAATATTTATAAATTTGTAAATAAATTTTAAATTTAATATTTAATTTTTGCTACAATATTTTTATTTAAATTTAATAGTAAATTATATAAAATTATAGTCTCAAATAAAATGTCATTATGAAATTATATTTCATTTATTATCACATGGAATATTTGTTAAAATAAAAAATAAACAATAACAAAATTATGGCAAAATACACTAAAATCATGATAGAGAAAAACAAAAATAAAAAAAACTTACACTTTATTCAAGATTAACTTATCACAATAATTTCTTCATAGAAAAATATGAAAGATTTTAGACTACATTTCCCTGCTAATATGCAAACACATGGGTCATTCCTCCCTAATAATCCAAAGCACAATTCATTGATCGGAGAAAGTTTAACAAAATAAAAATGAGTTACACTCAAGCCAAATTCCCTTAAATCCCACACTCTCATTATGTTTCGGTGCATATAAATTGCAATCATTAATTCATCATAAATCGGCCCATCAATCTTGATCATGTAACTGTGGGTGCATTCTTGAAGGCATTCACTAAAGTTGGCTAGGAGTTTTTTTTTCTTCTCCTAAATCACTATTTTTACTGTACTTTAGTGTAATGTAATATTAAAGTGTTGTTTTCATTATACTTTAGTGTGGATCTATTTAATTTAAAAAATATTTTATAGAGCATGCATAATGAAAGATACGGATCTGGATTGAAGATCTAATTATAGCACAATAAAGTGTATTTGAATTACGTAATAGGAATTTTTTACTAAGAAAAGTGACAAAGTCACATGTTTTCCAAAATTATCATATTTTCATGACGTTCTAAGTAATAATTACAATTAATAGATATGAATGTAAAATGTTTTTCTTTTGGGGGATAAAAATTGACAGAAGAAATTTTTCTGACATTTAATTGACCAGAGAAATTTTCTTAGGATCACAAGATTTAGGTATAAAGGAGTTAACTTTAATTTATCTAATCTAATCATAAAATATTATATAGATCATACAAAGTACACTTTTAAAAATAATTTCATAGCCTAAGACATATAATTAAAATTACAAGTTATATATACGTATGTGTGCACAGAACTAACATTCATTCTTTGATTATATATTAGTAAAAAAAAATCATATTATTTATAATTATATTAATTTTTTTAATATAATTTAAAAAATAATAATAGTTGTACACATGCATATGTCTCAATACCATCTACTACTTATTATTATTAGTTGTATTACATTAGTATTATTATTAAAAAATATTATTATTATTATTTTTCTGAAATAAATATTATTTATTATTAAGAATACTTCTGATCGGCTATTTAATTGTTTTCATACTATTATTTTTTTTACGGGATCCATAATAATATTATTATTATTATTTGAATTATTATTATTTGAATTGTTATTATTTGTATTAGTAGTATTAGTGTACATATTAGTATTAATAAATGTTCAGTATTGTTATTACTTTTATTATTAATATTAATGTTACAAATAATAGTATAATTATTTTATATTAGTATTATTATAATTATCATTATTATTATTGTGATTATTATTCTTCTTATTATTATTTTGTTCGGATTCCTAAAATATCTTATGTCTATATTTTATATGGAAAAGTGTAAACTCTACCTCAACCTTTTATATGGTTTAATTATACATCACTAATCAATTTTATAATTTAAACCAAGTAAATTTACATCTAAATATTATCAAATTATTTATTTAGATATTATATATAATTATACATAATTATAACACTTAATATAATTTTTCTATTTAAATATAATAATAATTATACAAATATTGAACTAACGGTGGTCTTCCAATCCAATGCATTTTATATTATATACATAATTATTTTTTTACCTCTTAAAACATCTTTTTACATATATTACTTTCAAGGTTTGTAATTTTGTATTCCAAAATATAAGAAAAAAACAATTCCTCACTTTTGTAGCTATTTTAAACTTTTAATTAATATATCTCTCCAAAGATTATAGTAACCATTAACCATGTGACATTTTAATATATAAATATCACAATAATAATAACCATAATATTATTTGTAACCAATTTATTTATTAATAAACAATTTAAAAACATAATATTTTGTTATTCCATCTAACAAAATATCTATGATTATTTGTAAGCAATTTTAAAATAATATATTAAAAAATATAATATATTTTTATTCCAAAAGTTATTTGTAACCAATTTTAAATTACTCCATTAAAAATTATAATGACAAAAATTAAAGTTACATTGATCATAATTCTAATAATATTTAATTCTAATATTTATTATTATTATTTGTATGAATAATAATATTATATAATTATATATACATATATATGAAAAAAATATCAATTACAAAAAATAATTAATATCTTTTTATTTTACAAATACAAAATTAAAAAAAAACACCACCCGTGCGTAAGCACGGGTATAGCACTAGTTATTAAAAAAATAAAAAAAGAAGGAAAAAATATGATTAGAAAGAAAGAAAAGAAATGTTATCCGGGAAAATGATAAAATATATTATAAATGATGATATTATTTTTAAAGTTTTATAATAATTTGAGAATTGATTATTTGACTACTCTCTAAATAGACAATTTATTCTACTGTGACCTTCACTTCTACAATAAGTAAATTTTTTTTGGCTTATTTGAATTTGAGTGATCCATTTTATTATGGACGATTGGTAGTAGGCATTCTTGATTCTTTACGTGAGATTAGGGGTTCAGGTATGAGATTCAGTCCCGTATAAGAAGATCCATAATCTTGATTTTGAAATAGTTGAAACCGGACTGCATAAGCGTTCAAAACGTTGAGAGGTTATAAACGAGATGGACAAATTTATGAAAGTGTAAATGACAAGGGGAACAAATAACAATCACATAAGAATAAAGGAGCCAGAGAGCTTGAAACTGTCCACGATCACACCACCGAACATCTAGTCTAACTTTGTATGTCATTGGTCGACGACCAAGTTCAGTAATGACTATCTCCTGAACATGAACTTCTGAATTTGTCTAGCGAATTCAGAGAGGAACAGTATTGAGATAGTAAACTAATAGATTAATTACAATGCATCTCAAGCGAAGCAATCAAAATACAAATATCAAACACAAACAGTTAAATAATGTTGGCATTATTTATTTCTCTAAACAAAAAAATATATATATATATATATATATATATATATATATATATATATATATATCCATGAAACCAAGAGATTCTGCTGCAAATGCTACACTTGGGACTCATGAGATTCCATATCTGGCATCTGAACAGCATTTGAAACTTTTGCACAGAGAAACCGAGTGATGTTAGCAATGTGGTTGAAGAAGTAGAAGAAGGCTAAAAGTGAGAGAAGTAGGTTGATGATGACATAGTAGTGGAAAAACTCAGTGAGCAGAATCCAAAACAGTGTCTCACATGCAACTACACCTGACACGTGGAATGTTATGATGGTGCTTCGGAAGTTCATGTTAACAGTGAGTGCAAGAACATGGGAAAACATAGCAAGGAAGAAAACCAATATGGTTGGACTCAATCTTTGAAAGGGATTGTTGTTGTTGTTGGAGACTCCGTACTTTGTTCCCACACATGTTAACTCCAAGGTTATGAGAACAACGTAGGCTTTTTGTCTGTTCATAATGCAGATGATGATGATGACAATTTTCTTTTTCTTTTCTTTGTTGTCAGCACAGATGATGAGAGTGAAAAAGAGATAGCAATTTTTCATGTTAAATAGGCATTTAGAAACATCTTTCTCAAGTTTCCTATTCCTGTAATTTAAGGTTAAAGAGGCATGCATGCATACATATGCTTTATCATTGGCAGTAAGTCATCATCACCATTTACTCAAAAGTTGATTGGTCTGGTGAGAAACCGTGTAAGCCTTTAGAGAAAGTTTGATAATCATCAGTTTTTTTTTTTAAAGAAGAATCGATTTGTAAATAATAACTCCTATTTTATTTTTCTTTTTATTGTACAAACAATTGATTGAGAGCATTAAGTAGTATTTCTGAAGAAAAATATTATTTAATAATTTGACATTTTGACAACCATTTAAATGTAAGAGTAAAATATAAATAAAAATTGAAACATGCATTTTAACTTTCACAAGAATAATGAACCAATAATTATATAAGAATGATACTCAAAATTGAAACCATTTTAAACATTACTTACCCTAAAAGAGCTTCCTGGACCACATCTTAGTTGACAGGAAAGCACCTATCGCAAAGGTCAAAAGCATAGAACCCTGAGAGGACATTATAAATGCAGGCGTATCAATGAATTCAGGTATTGATACTAGAGATGACAACTGAAGATTTAAGATCCAATCGCATTCAGGTGGTGCTAACTGTTATGTTCATCCCTGACAAAACTATCACAAAATTATCCTTTCATATTTACCATTGTAAAGAGGCAATTGAAATAAATAACATTGCAAAATGCACTCAAAATAGTAATTTATATACAGTTTCCGTCGCATGCACACAATACAATTCAGAATTCATTTAGAAAAAGTGAAGGTGATGGAACTGGAAGAATTTACTGTCAATAATATAAGATGTTGTTATACAACATTACAACTTGACATTTTCTATATTGGTAAAAAATGTAAAAAGCTTTTGAAATATGTACAATCATAATTCAAATTTACCTCAAGATATAGATTGCCTCCAAAATATTCAACAGCAGATGCCACAAACACTATATAGGCCCAATTTCCCAGCAACTTTTGTAAGAATATTTTTCGACACTTCCATTCAAAGCTCAAACCAGCTCATTCAATGTCAAGTATTGATCAATGAATTAAGACCATACTTGTCACATTGTCCAAAACATCTTAAATTGCATTGCTGTCACAAGAAATTTTCATGAGGTAATACTGTAACTTGTACTTCTCACGTAGTATTCTTGTGCTACACACCTGCTTTAATACTAGGAAGTTTTGAACCGTATCATGGCTTTCTCCCTTGTTTCAAAATCTTATAGAATGGATAAAGTGCATATTACATTGCTAGCACCCTTCCTTTTAGAAACAAGTTAAAGCAAAGCAGATGAACATCTGATTGAGACTTTACCAATTGTCCTTGCAAGAACACTTCCCATCAAAGAAATGATGAAACCTGTTTGAATCTCTCATAATGATTGGTCGCCCTATAGTAATTGATGCAAACTTCATAAATACATGGCAGTCATCACAGACACGTATATTCTTTATGATCCGTATCGGTGAAATCCCATTGGGCTTTCTAATTAAAGCAAATGCAAGGGCAAGTTTCTCACTATGGTAGGAAATGGATCTAAACTTTTCTTCCTCTCCCACATTGTGTAGAACAAGGTTTATATCAGGATTATAACCAATTTGTTGCAATATTGAGATCAATCTGTTCAATTCTCCATAGATTTTCCCCACTTCTGGATGAGAGTGATCTTCTGAAACAAATCTGTGGACTTCATTCCCAACCTCAACCCAACTGTAGGCCGCAAACTTCTTTGCACTCTTTTCCTTCATGAGAGACCTTACAACAGCTACATCTTTCCATCTCCCACAAGCAGCATACAAGTTGGAAAGCATTATGTAAGGTCCAGCATTATGTGGATCCAATTTAAAGAGATGATTAGCTGCCAACTCTGCACTCATTAAGTCAGCTTTGGTACAAACAGATAGTAAGGTGGACCAAATACGGCAACTTGGTTGGTGAGGCATACCTTGAATTAGATCCACTGCTTTATCAATTCTACCTGACCTACCAAGGAGAGTGACCATACATGCATAGTGATCCAATGTAGGTGTCATTCCTTTTGCACTAATAGAATCAAAATACTTCTGTCCTTCTTTTACCATATCAGCATTGATACAAGCAGATAAGACAGCCACAAAAGTAATATTATCAGGTTTGAAATTTTCTTGTTGCATTCTTTCATACAAAGTCAAGGCCTCAGGAACCTGTCCATTTTGTGCATAACCCAGAATCATGGCATTCCAAGTGATCACATTCCTAATAGGCATAGTTTCAAAAACGACCCAGGCATCCAAAGTGATTCCACATTTGGAGTACATATCAACAAGAGCACTTGATACAAGCATGTCATTCTCAACGCCCACTAAAATTACTTTTCCATGGACAACTTGACCATGATACAAAGAAGCTAGTTTGGCACAGGAGCAAATCACACTAGAAATGGTGTAACAGTCAAGTTTAACATTTCTGCGTAGCATGTCCCCAAAAACCATCAAAGCATCCTCCTCTCTTCCATTTTGAGCATAACCAACTATCATGGTTGTCCAACAAACTTCATCTTTTTCCAGTAATTTGTTGAATATATTTCTTGCATCGTCCACACGTCCACATTGAAAGTAGGCATTGAGAACATTCGACACTGTAACTACATCAGGTTTCAAAGCTGACAACTGCATTTCATCAAACAAATGTATGCACTCATCAGGTTTTCCCAATTTTACATACCGAGAGATCATGAGATTCCATGAAACAACATTTTTATTAATCATTCGATCAAACAACCAGCGTGCCCTATCTATATCACCACACCTGGCATACATATCAATCACAGCATTCCTTACAAAATTATTTCCTTCCAAATCAGTAACAACAATCTTCCCATGAATCTGTTTCCCATGCCACAAATCCAAAAGCTGAGAACATGCTTGCAATGCCTTCACATAGGACTGATGGGTAGGCTGAAATCCTTCTTCCTGCATTCTCATAAGAACTTCTAATGCTTTGCCTGAATGTCCATTACTAGCAAAATATGCAATTAATGTGTTATATGAAATAGAATCGCGATAAGGCATCTGTTCAAAGACAACATGTAAATTTTCAACCATGTCCATCCTTGCATAAGCTGAAAGCAAGGCATTCCAAGAATAAACATCTCTCTTAGTCATGTTATCAAACACGTTTTGAGCATCTGCGAGCTTGCCCAATTTGGCATACAATTGGATGAGTTGGTTGTGGATGAAGGAGTCTTTGGGTTGAAAAAGGTAAAGTTCCATGTGAGACTGAAGTCTCTTTGCTTGAGTGAAGTCATTGGCCCGAGCACAACGAAGCACAAGACGAGTGTAATCATCAAGAGAAGTTGGTCCATTAGAGTACAGTAGATCTATGGCTTGGTGAAGCTTTTGCTTGACCTTCATTTTGGTTTGGCAACCTCAGCCTCTCCCACCAGCACCTAGTCTTAGATAACTCCTTACCGGTTTCATCAAAGACAATTCCTCTAGCTGGTCCAACCACCATCTCCCCGGCATTTATAGATTTATAATTGTGAAGGATTCTAACACAATCAATTTGATGAGGTGATTAAACATGATAAACTTCAAGGATGAAACCAGGTTTGTATTGTAACGCATTTCTTTCATCTACCAGAGATATCTATTAACGTTGGATTTCCTGCAACAGTGCACAGACCTCTGTTCGCTAAAACTGTAAATGTATAGTAGTTAATATGCGAGTAGGAAAGGATTTTTTTTTAAAAATTTAGAAGGTGTATATTGAGAAACAATTTCAGAACGAATTTATCAAAACATGAATTTGCCGCGAAAACAGAACTTGACCTTACCATTCAGCGATGGAGGAAGCTCCTGATAGGCTAAAAGAAGTAGAAAGGAAACCAAGAAATGCCATGTGGCGTGTTTGAGGCGAACCATGATGAGCGAGAGAAAAATTAGGGATTAGGATAGCAAAGAGTTTGAAGCATTTGTTTGCACCACAATGTTAAAGAAAACTAATACAAAGTTTTATTGAAGAGGTAGAATTTTTTTGAAAGAAAGAAGGAACTCCATGAAATAAAATTTTTTAAAAAAGATAATTTTTCTAAAAAAAATATTTTCTTAAATATCTTCATCAAATAATTATTTTTTTACTACAAAAACACCCTTTTAAGTATTTAAAATTATCTTTTATAAAATGGATAGTTCAACTAGTATGCTATTAATATACTTTAGAATGAGATGAAGAATACTTAATTGCTTCAATTGCCAATGTAACTCATAATTGAAATTTAAAAAACTTAAACCACTCTACTGGTCCTAGGGTGCAATTAAACATTTTTAAATAAATATCAAATTATGTCACAGTAAAAATTTTAATTATTAAAATACCTTTTGTTTAGACATAATTCTTATACTAACACTTGCATTTCCTCCTCCAATAATAACTCTAAAAATGTCTTTAAACGATGGTGTATCTATACACATCCTTCTTTCTTAGTGAGAAATAATATTTTTTGTGTAATAAAAGCAGAATAACAAAATTGTGTGGAATAGGGATAAGATTCAAACTTCCTCTATCTTCTACTTATATTTAGTAGTAGATTTACATCCCTCAAGTCAAATTATAATATAAAATTTCAAGCAAGTTTAAAATATTAGTTAGCATCCTATATCTATAAATTATGAATTGATACAGATTGTTCACTAAGAATTTACATCACATTAACATGTGTATATAGGAATAACCAAGCTACACAAAAATATAACATTTTGTGAGACATGATATATATCATGAGAGCAGATTTTAAGGCTGCAAGACTCCAATTAGAATAGAGTCTTTTGAGAAGGCCAATGATACGAGAAACATGAGGCCAAGATGCAGAAGTTCCTGATCCCATATTGCAAGGAATCAGACTATTATCTGATGCAGAAGTTACTGTTTTATATTTGTGATCACGTATATAAAACAGTAACTTTGGTGTGTTCTACTCAGAATTAGATATAGTTAGAATTCAATAAACAGTCAGATACCATTGTACAAGAATTAAAGTTTTGCATAATTTCTCTAGAAGTATTGATCAACTTACAAGTAGTCTTTTATGCAAGATTTACTGTCTTCTCCTTTACAGGAAACTTTCTTCTTGACCGAGAAACGAAAAAGCCAGTTTATGGACAAAATACAGAAGCACGATAGAGGACCAGCACTCAAACTTACCTGAAATATATATCATCAAAACCATTTCATCCCAATTAAAACACCACAGTATCTAATAATAAATCAACAATTCAACCCTACAATAAGATTAAAAAAAAAAAATTAAAAGTTATTTAAAAAAAAACCAAAAAGAAAGAAGGGGAAAACTAAAACAATGTTCCACTCCAAGGGATTCCAACACTCTAGTTTAAGTAATTATTGACAAAGACTTTCCAAAAACAAGTTAGAAACAGAAGAAGCAAAAATTGCAAAAAACGAGTATAATGTCAGGTGAAGAAGCTTCTGAATGATTCAAGGTCTGAATAGGTTTCTTCTCAGCAAGCATTGGCATCTTCTAGAAGCAAAATAGAAGAGCAATACAATACCCAATTAAAAATCTACATCTTGAAAGCTAGAAAAGTTAACCTTTGGTATATTGAGACAGAAAAATCTCAAACAAAACAATACCCAACTAGAAGCAACGCAAAAGATTAAGGAGAATAATCAATCCAAATAAAAGTGATAAAAGGAATGAAAATGAAAACAGAGAAGAAAGCTAAGCAAAGCAAACCGGAATCTGATTCTTGGCAACCATACGGGGTGAGTTCCAAGGGCGGCGGCGCTGAAGTGCACGTGCGGCGGTGCGGCGAGATTCATGCTGTAAGAGTTAGACTTGGAATTTAGGAGTAAGAGAAGGAAAAGAATAAAAAAATTGAGGAAAAAAAAATCATCAAAATTATATATTTTTAATTATTTATTTATAAAATATACTTAAAAAGGTATTTAATCACGTTCGTTTATTTCAGTGTAAAATAAACTTAGAGTATTTTTATGAAATTTTGAAATAAATTTTTGGATTTTAACGAAGTTTAAACAATTTTTCCATTTGTTAAATTCATTCTTAAAATTATAATAACATTTAGTTTACCTATCAATTTTCTCATTATCTTATAATATATCAAACAAAATATAGACTTTTTTTCTATCTCACAAAATATACAATATTTTAAACACGTATCTTATAAATCAAGTACGAAAATTGGTCAGAAAAGATTATCAGAAAATTTACTATTATGTTAAATGAAACTACATATTATTAGGTGAAAAAAAATAGGAGAAAAACTAAATTTTTGGGTCACCATCGAAAATTACGTATTCCTAATTAAAACAAAATTATCTAGCAATAGGGCCACATAACATAGTACACTTGCAACAACAAACAGAAGATCCTCGTAATATTCCATATTCTTGCCAAAATGTGTTCCATAAAGCATAATGCACTTGCTTTTTAACTTCAGTGTTCCTTCACTTTTCTCTTCCAAGTTCAAACAATACTTAGATTGATATTGGTAACCTTCCTCAAGAATTTTGGCTAAGAGGTGAGTACTTCATCAACTTTTCATGTTGTGTATTGTTTCACCTTCTTGTCAAATAAGAATACGGAATAATTTTTTAATTTTTTTGGACGTTACACATTGATTAGAGATAAAATTAATTTAGAGTATATAAATGAGTGTAAATTTTACTAAAAATCAATTTTGTGAGATTAAGTTAGACTTAAAAGTTCATTTTCTAACTGTTTTAGTTTTCAGTATTAGCCGGATGGTTTTGTTTTTGATGCTAATTTAAAGTTGTGTAGAGTTTTAATGAATTTGTGTTTTTTTTGTGTTGCATGTTATGTGAGCAAAATTTGGTGGTCCACATTTGCAGTTTCCGTGTTCATTTAATGGCAGAACAAAGTACACTTTTGAATGGAAGAGGTATCTTTCTTCTTGGCCATTATAGAAGTTTTATAATTGGGAGACAATGGAGTCGTTTTTCTTAGCTTGGCTATGAAGTGACCTTTCTTTCATCTTCATGCGTGATATTGAAGTGCTTGTAAAAAAGAGTCATCTTATCATCATTTCAATATTCCCTTTAATATACAATTGACAAGAAGTGAAGAATATATATATATAAATAATGCATGGTAAGTTAAAAAATTAAACCACTAGTTATTCAAAAAGAGAAAATTCACCTCCAACGCTAATTTAATTTTCTTTGTATTGTGTGTTGGCCAATCTATCCTCAGTAAGAACACTGCTACATCACTAGGTAACCCTCTGGATTTATGTTACATGACTACTCACGATTGAGAAACATAGAGTTTTGTTAAATGTTTGGTTTTCGTCTCAATCTTGTTTTTTCATGTTCATTGAGAAGCTGGTAGTTATTAATTTCACGTCTAAGAAGTGATTTCTTGATTGTAACATGTTTCCAAACACAATCAAGGAGTGTTGTGCTGCTTTGAAACTGAATAATATGAGCTCAGTCCATAGCATATCAACCACTTTGGTTTGATAAAAATCTGAAGATGTCATACTGATGTGATTTGGTAACCATATTTCAACTTTTTTCCTTATTCCTTTCACACTATGAGAAATCTCAATGTTTCTCTACCTGAACATTAGAATACACTGAGTTAAGAGATTTGGTCCTAGCAAGAAATTTTGGATACCACTTGAAGTGGTGCTTAAATTTTAAAAACATTGGAAAATGAGTTGAAGCACTTATAAGTGTTGCCTTTTGTGGGAGACATTTTCTCATTCATGTAAGCCAAAATAGAAATAAAGATTAATCTCTGTTGGGTTATATATTTTCTCATATGTGCATTATGGTTATAGTCATTGAGAGATTGTGGTTCTATATATATGGTATTAGTCTTATACATATAAGGCATTTGACACCAGTTTTACACCAAAACTCTTAAGGCAATGGTGTTATGAGTCTTTATTCTTATATAGTGTTTAACTTTGTCTATTATATCCAATCCAATGTGAAACTTTTTGACTCACACTTGGACTATTCCCAACAATCTCCCCTCAAGGGTGAGTCTCTTTTTTTTTTCATATGATATATTTTCCTTCAGGTTATTTGTTTTTATATATTTTTTCATATGTGGGTTATGATTATAGTTATTGAGAGATTGTGGTTCTATATGATTATATGACATTGGTTTTACACATATAAGACATTTGACACCATTTTTACACCAAAACCTAAGTCCTCTAAAAACAATTGTTACTATCAAGAGAATCTTTTAATATTGAAGTATGAAACAAAAGGAGAATTATATTTTCCTCTTTTCCCAACTTGCGATTATAGAGAGAAAATCACATTCAAATCGAAAAGACCAATGAAATGGATATTAAAATTAGAATCAAAGTTGTTAAACTATTATTACTAATTTGTATTTAATCATTGAGTGTATTCAAATCTACTTTCTTAAAACTCTTCATCTTTGTCACTAAAGGAGGTGTGTAAGACATTATTTTTTTGCTTGGAATAATGGTATTTGTACTTTCACAAAAATACAATATGATATGTAAATATAAAATGTAAAATTCTTTAAACCAAGAAAACAGAATGCAGCAATCAAGTATCATCACAATTCAGATCCATTTGCATTCATAAACACATGTTTTTTTTTTCTTTCATATGATTTACATTTTCTGTAAACAATAATGACTTGTGGTTTACGTTTGAAGACCACAACATAAGAATGTACATAGAATCGTAAAAATAATCCATCTGAGCGAAAGAATTAGGTTCACCAAAACAAATCCTGCACAGCAAATTGAAACAACCTATTTCTTGAGTATGTTAAGTAACACCATGTCTTCCTACACTTCTTTGAAGTTGCAATGCAATATCTTCAAAATCCTTTCCAAGCATCAAGAACTTCATGGAAGACTTCAGCAATGAGATCCCTATCTGCATTATGCAAGAAGGTATTGAAATCATCCCGGATTTCATATATTTTGCCAAACTTCACAAGATATCGGATACAACTCATCTTCAGTTTCATCAACTGATATAGAGATGCGTTTTGGAGCCTCTCAAGTACATTTTTTGTGTCAATGTCTTCAAGAAGACTCTCATGACATGCATCTCTCAGATCAGATATGTCATACTTGTCAGCTGCACGAAGAAGGGCCAACCTATGAATCAGAAACTCTTCATGTTTGATGATTCCATAGAGATAATTGAGAAAAGCTTGGCATGACTCAAGTGACATATCTGATATGTTTATGGTTGACAACTCTTTCTCCTGAAGATTATGTGAAAACATGCTGCGGAATACTGGTGATCTTGCAGCAAGAACAGCTCTATGAGCTCCTATACTTCCATCAGAAACATTTATGGTGATGTCAGTGTGGATTCCTTCTGTTAGCATTCTACCAAGACACTCTATGGCATTTGCATTTGATCTCTGCTGAGTAAATCCTTCTGCCCAAATGGAACAAGGTTCTCCACTCTGCATTCAGAAATAACATTCCAAGTTAAGGTAAGGTATATTTGTATTCTAGAATTGATGTACAAAATTCAATCACACATCAAGTTATTGCAGACATATGCATATTAATGTTACAATAAACCTTATCAATGTTTACTTTCAATACAAAGCCTTGAAATAATCATCATTTGCAATGAACGCTAAAGAAACAAATGTGTATTGAGAACATACGTTTGGGGATGCAGTCTTCAAATCTAGAAACTCAACGTCAATAATGAATTTCCCAGTTAGTGGAACCTCAATTGCCCAAACAAAATCCTCGTTGTTCTTTAGAACTTTGTCCTTTATTTCTGCAATACATAAAAAAGAACAGATTTATGCATGTACTCAGTCAGCATGAGAAAGAAACTGTTGATCAGAACTTGTCAGCAAAAACAGTTTTGAGAAACTGTAAAAATGCAAACAAAGTGGCATAAGATAAGCCACCTATTGTGTTCTATTTGCACTTTGGACCAAGCACAACAACAAAAATGATTATTGATTATTCTCTATCCAGAAGGAAAAGTAAAATGAACCAACAAAAAAGAGAGAAAAGGTGAAAAGAAACTAAGACCTGGGTGTGTGATGGCCCTGCGATCTCCAACAGAACTTACAACCCGAACGATGAAAGATGCAATTGGAGGGTTGTCTCTTGTAAGATTCGATATTTCTGGAAACAATTTAACAAACAAAACCCTGTTCTTCTCCACAGACAAATGCCTTCATTTCAAACCAGAAAACATACATACAAAAATCAAAAACCACACTCTTCGTTCCAATTTGACACCAAATCAACAACACAAAATCTAAAACAAGGGTCTTCAAATTACAGAGCAAAAACCAAACTTTCTGAGGAACCAAACACTTCATCACACACCAAAACCAATTAAACCAAGTGGGGTGCTGCATAATTTGCTGATCAAACAACACAACCCCACTTGTGAGTTTCTGTTTCCAGTCCTGTTTCGTAAGTTAAAATTCTCTTTAAATGAAACATGATCACTTTCTTTTTCAAGACACTAACAAATAAACACATAGATAGATAGAGAAATATGTATAGAGAGATACCAATTCCACTTTCCGATCTTGAAAGGATCGGATTTTCGGTAAGTGCAAGAAGCCAAGTTTTCGATTCTCCATTGAGCAAGGCGTGGTGTGGTTTCGACTCTGTATGCAGAATCGCTCATCCTATCAGCAAAAGCAAGTGCTGTGGTGATTTCATGGATGCAATCCAAAATTCCCTCCAGCAAAAACTCTCCCGGCTTTCCCAGGTTGACTCGTTCTTCTCAAACTCACTTCACTCCTCATATGAATATCCTCTGTTTCCTCACTCTGTTTCCCCCTACTCTGTTTTTTCTTCTTTTATTTGTTTCAAACCCCCCCAAAATTTCAGACAGTGTTCAACAACATTCACTCTGTCTTTGATTAGTTTGCAATTTCCCTCAGAGGTTTCGGACACGCAAGGATTTTGGTGTTGCTTTTACCCTTTTTTTTGGAGATTAAAAGAAACAAAAGAGAGTGAGTGATTTGTACTTTTATTGGTATGGGATGGTGATGGCCTATGCTGATAAATGTCTATAAGAAAGACTTAACATTATATTGCTTATATCATTGGAGATGAAGAACGTATACGTGTTGGATTTTGTGTTGGTTCAGGATTACCCTTTGCTTGGGTCATGTGTGAGCATGCTTTAAGGGGAAAAGAATTTTTTAATTTTTTGTGCTTTGAAGCAAAGTATCTGTTCCTTCCAAATCTCACCAATTTCTCAAAACCACATTCTTGGATTGTGGATGAGACATACTTTCCTCTTCCTCACAAATAACACTTCATGTCTTGCATTATTAAACTTAAAATGTTTTTTCATTACTGTCACAGCAAGTTAATGGTATCAGTAAAAGTGACTTGGAACAACATTGAAACCTTTGATAACATGCTCAATAATAGAAAAATCAATGAAAAAACAAGTTATTCAAAACAGTGTAACATAACACTTGTACTTATCCCCCAAAGCATAGTTTGATGTCTGAATCAAGCTATTGAGTCTCTCTCTCCACGTGTCCCAAGGTGCAACCTTCGGTGTTGTGATATTTAATTTTGTGTGACTCTGATGCTGATATAACCAATGCTGTGGCATGCTTCATTTCATCATTTCAACAGTGTCTTGCATCAGTGTAGTGTGATGGTTGGTTCATCTCAGTTCCGGTTCAGTTGCAAATTGCAAATTTCAGAATTTTCTTCTGAAATGGGCCACACTCTGCAGTAATGAGTCCACTGAAAAATCCAATTTTTTTCAGATTTTCCCATACCCTTTTTTCTGTTGTTGCAAGTGGACCTGTAACTCACTTGCAAGTTGACCTTGGTGCATGCAACATCAACCTAATGTGAGTGTTGTTCAACCAAAGTTGAATTTTTGGTGTAGCTCTTAACTTCAGGGGGGAAGAAAAAGAAATGGAATTAGGTGCACTTAAGTCATTCAAACGCGGTTTTGTCATTGATAATTGAGAGTTTTTAACAAGTTTTCAACTATGTTGGTGTGAAGAGAAAGTTGTAACTAATTGAGTAGGAGAAGATTTTCAGTAAATGGTTGTTTTCTACCTTTCATTGGGGACATCACATTAAAAAAAAAAAAGTAGTAAAATCAATAAAGTTATTAACTTTGATGATAAAAAAAATTATGGTTTCCACTATTTTGGCATAAAAAAAGCTATTTGCAGCTGAAATTTGTGAAAGGAAATATGTAAAATAACTTGTTTTTTTTATGAATCTAAAAAAAGTAGTTTATGATTTGCATTACCTTCATCCATGCATGCCAGTTTTTCTTATACAAAATCTGTTTTTTTTGGTCACAAGAGATTAATTATTAGAACCCCTTTTCATCAAACTTATCCAAATAAAAGTTAATTTGAATTGTAATGGATTATACATATAGTTAATTTTCAAAGTAGTTTAATTTTTTTTTTCATTATACCAAAAACTCACCCTTCATGTAAAAATTATAAAATGAGCACTTCATAATTTCTTAGAGAGGAGCAAAGGAAAAACAATATATTATATAAATAACCAACATTTCACTTTTCAGCCTAATGAGAGGTTTCAAATAGTCAAGAATAAAAATTCCTTGCTTGGATAACACACTTAACATCCATTCAAATTCAAAATTCCATTATTTGTTTATTTAAACATTTCCATAATGGTGATGATTTAGTTACGCAACTTTTAGCTTTGTCTTCCCTCCTATTTAAGTTGATGCATTATGATTACCCTTTATATAAAAATGAAAGGAAATTGAATTATGTAAATAAAATTCCATTAAATAGGAGACAAAGCAAAGTATGGTGTTGACGTTGATTGAGAAAGATGGAATCTTTAGATTCAATTGGTTTTCTCTTTCAAATTTCTTTTTCTTTAGCATAGAAGAAAGAAGACAATACGGTAATAAGTTGTTAAACAAAGAATTAAAAACCTGAAAGAGACGTATAATAGAAGGTAATGAAAGAGAGAACCTTTCATGTAATTAGAGCTATCAAAATAGGTTGAAATGCGTGAGCCAATTTGGTTTATCATAGATTTGGACTGGGTTAGGTTAAAATGTTTTTACAAATTTTAATACAGATTAATTTTTGACCCGACTCATTTAAAACTCAGCTCACCCGAGTTGAATCCGTGGTGAGCCGGGTTGGTGAACCAACCCGCAGATAAAAGGGTCACACAAGTGTTTTTTATTAAGTTGGGTTTACATTTGGATCATGTTAGGTTTTTTTTTTTAACCAACACATAAATAATTTGTAATTTTTTTATTTTGGTTTGTATTTAGATTGTATTAAAGTTTTTTTAGATTTTAATTAAAATTATAATTTGGTTTTGACTTAAAAATAAAAAAAAAAATTGTATTTTTTTAATTAAGTGAATTTGTGAGTCAACTCGTTTAACCCGTCAACCCGTAGTGGGCTGAGACGGGTTCAAATTTTTTTGGCCCATTAAAAAGTAAATCAAGTTGAGTTGACTCACTAAATCGTCAACCCGGATCAGATCGGATTACCCGTTTAGACAGTTCTACATGCAATCTTAATAATTAAAATTAAACATTTTTTTAATGTTTGTTCTCAAGTGGACACACACCATTGATTTTAATTGGTTGTCGTTAATCTTAATCATGAGCAACCTTTGTGTTCTTTTTGGCTTTTATTGTTTTTTAATCAACTAATGGTACTTCATGAATGAATGTGAACATGGTTTACATAAGGGTAATTAGGCTAATTAAGAGTAAGTGCGTGAATAATTAGAGAGAATATCTTTTTGTTCTTTGTGTTCTTCATGCATAAATACACTTGGTTGTTTCTTCATAATGGTAATAAATGATTACCACCAAATTCGGAAGTTTTTAATTTTTCTAATTAATTATTTGATCATCAAAAAAGTATCACCCTTTACAAATTTTAATACTTTCTGAATTTTTTTTTACAGTTTATACAATTAATGTTTAAACTTCTACATTAGTGTCAGAGAAAAAGAATGTAAAAATGATTTGAACTAATTTTAATTGCTAAACATTAATATAAATTATTATAAACAATTATTTTGAACTGTTTATTGTTTTATTAATACACTCAACGCTAATTTATTATTATTATTATTTCATCATAAAGAGTCATTATTGCCTTATGAGTGGGTCCCATGACTATTGACTAAAAAGAGAACAAGAAAAATATCTAACTCTTCAAAAATGGCAAATAATATAGTAATAATTATGACTATATAATATATATAATATAATTTTTGAAAATGACCCTTTCTTTTAAAATAGTAGAAAGAATAACACAAGCCAATGAGGTAGGCCAATTGCAATTTGTAGTGTGTCATTCATTTCCTTAAATTGGGCCCAAAAGTTGGAGTGAGAACCTAAAGTTAACGGATTACTTATAAGAAAAACACCAAGTTTTGTTTAAAATATGTAATATATCAAGAAAAATTAAAACGCAAGAGTAAGGAAATATTAAAATTTCAAGAAAATAAAGCATGTTAAAAGAAATGGTTAAATATGATTTTACTCTTGTAACTTTAAGTGAATTTTAAAATTAGTTTAATACAAAATTTTAGACCAATTTAATCTTTTATCTTTTAAAATACGTTAATTTAGTCATTTTAATCAAATTTTGTTAGTTTTATTTGATATTTCGTACTCATTTCAATATTGTACTTGAAATGTTTATAATGTTTGACACATTTTTACTTTAATGTTAAGTCGAATACTATTATGAAACGCACTTGAAATGTCAATTAAACTTAACAAAATTTAATTAAAAGGACTAAATTCACATATTTCGAAAGATGAAAGATTAAATTGATTAAAAATTTTGAAATGGACTAATTTCAAAAAGTACTAAAAATAAGGGGAAAAAATATATTTAATCCTAAAAGAAATTATAGAGAATAAAATTTATGTAACAAAAATATGATTGCTTATATGAGTGTTTTTAGCAACATTGATTTTTGTGAGTCTTATAAAGCTATTCATATTTCAGTATTTTATTTATAAAATTTCAGCTATTTCTTTTGAACCATTTCTCTTATGAAACAAAGCCTATTCTTAAAACTATCAATTTGATTTATTGTCTATGATTCAACTTAGCTCATACTTAAAATAAATTTATTTTTATTGATCTACTAAATAAGTAGGTTAAAATAGTTTCAATTTCAAAAGTTTATAATAAAATAGGTTAAGATTATGACAAAAGTATATTTGACTTACTAGAATATTTGACTTAACTGAATAGTTATATTTTTTTTCAGAATTTTATGAGTTGTTAAAATATTCTAAATTACAAATTTATTTATAAATATTTTATATTAGTTATAAATTAAATTTTAATTAATTTTGTATATTTATAACTTAATTAGAAAATTAAGACTCAATTCAACTTTTGTATTTGGGTCGATTAAACCCAATTGAGTTTAACTTATTCAATATTATCAAATGTAGCCGTAATTTTCATCAATCCAACTTTTCTTATTAGTGAGTTTGGATTTAAATTAAGTAATATTTGTTATGTGCATAATTTTTTTTTCATTTTAAGTAACATTTTTACTTTAAAAGATATTCATAGATTAATCCTAGTCCATGGATCTTTTCTTAGTATCTTGATCTTATAACTTTTTTTATATTTAAGTTTTATGGACTTTTTTTTATCCATACTCATAAATTTAGATGAAATTTCTCAACCAAATTGACAAATCTTATTTAGATTAACAATGGGATACTTTTGTTAAGTTAAAATTAACTCGTTAAATGTCGTCTAAGTTAAAGTTTTCATTTAAAAAAATTAAATGAGAAAGCTTTTACAAAAATTTAATCACATCATTTTAAATTATGCTTAAGTTCACTCACTAGACAATGTTGTTTATGCTGGATTTATACAATTCCATTGCATACTAACCATAATAATAAATATATAATTATTTTAATGGAACTTTCTAATCCTCTGTTATCTTCTTTATCTTAAAACAAACATTTATTTAAAATTAAATACTAATATAAATAGAAAACTATTTTTTTAAATAGACAATTAAAAGGTAGAAATCAGCTTAATTTATTAAATGAATGTTTTATTAAATGAACACAAACAACCAAACCAATGGATTACTCATTTTGAATTAGTCCATTTGCAAAAAAAAAAAAATGTTGATAGGGCTTAAAAACAAAATATCCTCATTTTGTAGAAATCAAAATGAAATTAACATTAAAATGATTAAAAAAAAAACCAAACCCATAATATTAAAAAAATTAGAATATACTAAAACAAATATTACGAAAATATCAACCAATGTGAAACCAACCTAATTCTAAAATAGAAAAAAAAAAAAGTAATAATTGTAGGAAGTGGGATTTGAACCCACGCCCTCAAACGAGGACCAGAACTTAAGTCTGGCGCTTTAGACCACTCGGCCATCCTGACTTTGATGATTAAACAAACGATATAATTATATATATATATATATATCATTATTATTATTTTTATACAATTTTAGGAAGTTAAATTTTACGCATATTATTAACCTTCTATTTTGGGTTTCATTATCACAAAAGCCCGTTCGGCTAACGTTGAAAATTTAAATGATTTCAATTAATTATTACAAAGCTATTTTTTATTTTAGTTTTCAGGTTTTAAAATTAATTTAATTAATCTTCAATTCTGTATATATTATTATAGTTTCATCTAATCGAACCGTCAACCTAATATACTCATTTAAGGTACTACGAAAAAATATTTTAACAAATTAAAATTTTTAAGAATAAAAAATAACTTTATAAACGAAATCGATAGTTGGGTAAAATTTATGAAATTTGTAAAATGTGGTACTAACGTTACGAAGAATATACCGATCAAAATTTGCAATTTAACAAATGATTTATTATTTGGTCTGTTAAGGAATTCAGGACTTCTCCAAATCAGTTTTTTAATAGGGATTTTTAAATACGTTATTTACTTATACCCTTTTTGACTTAAAGTGCTAAATGGGTCTCATCAGTAATCTCACATAATTATACTTTACTAATAATATATTTTTATTTATGAAAAAGTGGTGCAGTTTAAATGACTGTCAAAATTAAATTACTTTAATTGAGAATTAATGCTTCAGTTAATTTTATACAAATTAATTGTAAAAGGAATCCTGTCATAAATAGTTTATTTATTAAGCTCAATGTATCAAAACAAGTACAATAAGAAATGTATGGACCAAATTTGGAACATGCCACCCAAAAATAAGTCAAAAGGAAGGAATAACTAATAGAATGGATAAATAGAGATAATCAATGACATGAATGGCAAAGAAATAACAGAAGAGTATATTTTAACTATATTACCCGAGAGACATGTATGATTTTGATATCAGCTAAGGTAAGAAAGAGGCTTAGACGAATACTAAAAAAATAATTGAACAGAAATGATGTATTTTGTTGTGAAAGGGGTCAAATTTACAATAATGGTAATAAAAGCATTCCTTAAAATTCTTTGAATATCAAAGGAAAACAGAATACCAAGAGATTAAGATCATGGATAGAACAGGATGCATATAGGGCCTGATGTAGAAACAATCGATTGTTTGTTTTCAATGATCCCTTTAATATATTTTTTCAATTTGATAATTGAGAAGTATAGACAGAAATAATTAAATACCTGATTAACAAGTACAACTCGTTGATCATGAAGCTGTTGAATGATCATATCACAAACTGCTGTCTTGCCAGATGCTGCACCCCCAGCAACACCTGCATCATAAAACATAAGCAAGTTAGAATCATTAAGATAAAGGAGAAGCTGTAAGAATTGAAGGCAAGGTATCAAAACTAAGCACCTTGAGCTATGAAAAAGCTCTAGTCCATTTTAATTGACAGAATTTGAAAAGAAAAAAAGAACGGTGTGACATTGATATTAGTTGAAATGTATCATGCTAGAACTAAGCCATGCTATGTAACTAAATTTCATTTTAATTTTTAATAGCTCCAGCAAGATGAATTTGTGATTTCTATTAAAAGCAGACATGTTTCTGACCTGAGTAGGTCAATTTTCACACCAAGACACAGGTTTCAAGCCAAGAAACTCGATTACTTCAACTAGTACAAAATTGTGTTTTAACAGTGGTGATTTTGTTCATGTACTCTGTAACACAACTTCAAGGCCTCATGTGAACTTATTTGGCAGTTCACCACAGGAAAACACACCTATGACAAAAGGTTGTTTATACATGTCAGTTTCAGAGGTTGTTGGTTGTTCTATGCTGTCCTTTCTTTGCTCAAAACCCACCATGTGAAATCCAGAAAAATTAACCTCGTTAGAAGACTCCATTAATTCTATAGCCGACTTAGCATCCATTGGCAGAGAGACCTGGAAAAAATCATAATTAAAAATTGCACATAGAGAAATGAAACTAGAAACAATAAAAGTCACCAAGACTAATCTGAATCTAGTATGAGTAGATATAGCGAACAGATTAACCACCACCTTTTAACCAACTTTATAGTGACGTATACATACAGACTAATGTATTAAATGTGAATGATTGAATCAAGTCAACCATTTTAGCTTTGGAACTTTTTAGTCACTATTTTTGAATCGAAGACTAAAAATGCATTTTTCTTTTTTTGCATATCATGACTTTGCATTGACTAAAGTAGAGTAGAGTAGCATGTCATTCCTTTTGTCTTGCACTATCATTGCAGATTGAGATTCTCTGGTACACTATCTTTGGACCTTGATAATTTTGGTACTATTTTTAGTAATTGCAGATTATCTATGGCTTTCAAAGCATATATGCATACACCAAGGGAATCCAAAAGGTTTCTCAGACCTCCCAGCACCATTTTCATAAATCTACCAAAACCCTATAAATAGACTAAGCACCCCCAATTCCTCAAGTATATCACAAAGGTGTGCATCCCACTTTCACTTTGCCCTTGACTATTATGGACCAGAAAAGAGTAACACATCATATTACTTTTCCAACATATACATCAAACACAAAATTGTGCTCACCCACTCATGACAATCCTTTCAACAAAGTAGCCAGCAATGATTCAAGTTTCATTTACCATTAACAAAACATCAATCGCATTCATGTGGTGCTGACTGTTATGTTCATCCCTGACAAAACTATTACCAAATTATCCTTTCATATTTACCATTGTATAGAGGCAATTGAAATAAATAGCATTGCAAAATGCACTCAAAATAGTAATTTATTTATAGTTTCCCTCGCATGCACACAATACAATTCAGAATTCTTTCCCAAGTTGTGGATCTTCCTGAAACTTCACACACTCAATGATATAGAGAACCAATATCCATGTATATACAATAATGACATGACAATATTCTGTAAATACTAATACCAATACCATCTAATAGTATTATATGATTAGTTGATCAATGATCAATTATTAAATATAAAAAATGAAAACAAACATGTATTGACGTCAATGAGGTGTAGTAGCAATTAAAACTGAGCAACTTAGAAACAAACAACTGTTAGAAAAAGTGAAGGTGATGGAACTGGAAGAATTTACTGTCAATAATATAAGATGTTGTTATACAACATTACAACTTGACATTTTCCTATACTGGTAAAAAATGTAAAAAGCTTTTGAAATATGTACAATCATAATTCAAATTTACCTCAAGGTATAGATTATCTCTACCAAAATATTGAACAGCCTATGCCACAAACAATATTTAGCCCAATTTGCTTGCAACTTTTGTCAGAATGTTTTTCGTCACTTCCATTCAAAGCTCAAACCAGCTCATTCAATGTCAAGTATTGATCAATGAATTAAGAGCATACTTGTCTCATAGTCCAAAACATCTTAAATTGCACTGCTGTCACAAGAAATTTTCATCGAGGTAATACTGTAACTTGTACTTCTCACGTAGTATTCTTGTGCTACACACCTGCTTTAATACTAGGAAGTTTTGAACCGTATCATGGCATTCTCCCTAGTTTAAAAATCTTATAGAATGGATAAAGTGCATATTACATTGCTAGCACCCTTCCTATTAGAAACAGTTAAAGTAAAGCAGATAACCATGTGATTGAGACTTTACCAATTGTCCTTGCAAGAACACTTCCCATCAAAGAAATGATGAAACCTGTTTGAATCTCGCATAATGATTGGTCGCCCTATAGTAATTGATGCAAACTTCATAAATAAATGGCAGTCATCACAGACACGTATATTCTTTATGATCCGTATCGGTGCAATCCCATTGGGCATTCTAATTAAAGCAAATGCAAGGGCAAGTTTCTCACTATGGTAGGAAATGGATCTAAATTTTTCTTCCTCTCCCACATTGTGTAGGACAATGTTTATATCAGGATCATAACCAATTTGTTGCAATATTGAGATCAATCTGTTCAATTCTCCATAGATTTTCCCCACTTCTGGATGAGAGTGATCTTCTGAAACAAATCTGTGGACTTCATTCCCAACCTCAACCCAACTGTAGGCCGCAAACTTCTTTGCACTCTTTTCCTTCATGAGAGACCTTACAACAGCTACATCTTTCCATCTCCCACAAGCAGCATACAAGTTGGAAAGCATTATGTAAGGTCCAGCATTATGTGGATCCAATTTAAAGAGATGATTAGCTGCCAACTCTGCACTCATTAAGTCAGCTTTGGTACAAACAGATAGTAAGGTGGACCAAATACGGCAACTTGGTTGGTGAGGCATACCTTGAATTAGATCCACTGCTTTATCAATTCTACCTGACCTACCAAGGAGAGTGACCATACATGCATAGTGATCCAATGTAGGTGTCATTCCTTTTGCACTAATAGAATCAAAATACTTCTGTCCTTCTTTTACCATATCAGCATTGATACAAGCAGATAAGACAGCCACAAAAGTAATATTATCAGGTTTGAAATTTTCTTGTTGCATTCTTTCATACAAAGTCAAGGCCTCAGGAACCTGTCCATTTTGTGCATAACCCAGAATCATGGCATTCCAAGTGATCACATTCCTAATAGGCATAGTTTCAAAAACGACCCAGGCATCCAAAGTGATTCCACATTTGGAGTACATATCAACAAGAGCACTTGATACAAGCATGTCATTCTCAACGCCCACTAAAATTACTTTTCCATGGACAACTTGACCATGATACAAAGAAGCTAGTTTGGCACAGGAGCAAATCACACTAGAAATGGTGTAACAGTCAAGTTTAACATTTCTGCGTAGCATGTCCCCAAAAACCATCAAAGCATCCTCCTCTCTTCCATTTTGAGCATAACCAACTATCATGGTTGTCCAACAAACTTCATCTTTTTCCAGTAATTTGTTGAATATATTTCTTGCATCGTCCACACGTCCACATTGAAAGTAGGCATTGAGAACATTCGACACTGTAACTACATCAGGTTTCAAAGCTGACAACTGCATTTCATCAAACAAATGTATGCACTCATCAGGTTTTCCCAATTTTACATACCGAGAGATCATGAGATTCCATGAAACAACATTTTTATTAATCATTCGATCAAACAACCAGCGTGCCCTATCTATATCACCACACCTGGCATACATATCAATCACAGCATTCCTTACAAAATTATTTCCTTCCAAATCAGTAACAACAATCTTCCCATGAATCTGTTTCCCATGCCACAAATCCAAAAGCTGAGAACATGCTTGCAATGCCTTCACATAGGACTGATGGGTAGGCTGAAATCCTTCTTCCTGCATTCTCATAAGAACTTCTAATGCTTTGCCTGAATGTCCATTACTAGCAAAATATGCAATTAATGTGTTATATGAAATAGAATCGCGATAAGGCATCTGTTCAAAGACAACATGTAAATTTTCAACCATGTCCATCCTTGCATAAGCTGAAAGCAAGGCATTCCAAGAATAAACATCTCTCTTAGTCATGTTATCAAACACGTTTTGAGCATCTGCGAGCTTGCCCAATTTGGCATACAATTGGATGAGTTGGTTGTGGATGAAGGAGTCTTTGGGTTGAAAAAGGTAAAGTTCCATGTGAGACTGAAGTCTCTTTGCTTGAGTGAAGTCATTGGCCCGAGCACAACGAAGCACAAGACGAGTGTAATCATCAAGAGAAGTTGGTCCATTAGAGTACAGTAGATCTATGGCTTGGTGAAGCTTTTGCTTGACCTTCATTTTGGTTTGGCAACCTCAGCCTCTCCCACCAGCACCTAGTCTTAGATAACTCCTTACCGGTTTCATCAAAGACAATTCCTCTAGCTGGTCCAACCACCATCTCCCCGGCATTTATAGATTTATAATTGTGAAGGATTCTAACACAATCAATTTGATGAGGTGATTAAACATGATAAACTTCAAGGATGAAACCAGGTTTGTATTGTAACGCATTTCTTTCATCTACCAGAGATATCTATTAACGTTGGATTTCCTGCAACAGTGCACAGACCTCTGTTCGCTAAAACTGTAAATGTATAGTAGTTAATATGCGAGTAGGAAAGGATTTTTTTTTAAAAATTTAGAAGGTGTATATTGAGAAACAATTTCAGAACGAATTTATCAAAACATGAATTTGCCGCGAAAACAGAACTTGACCTTACCATTCAGCGATGGAGGAAGCTCCTGATAGGCTAAAAGAAGTAGAAAGGAAACCAAGAAATGCCATGTGGCGTGTTTGAGGCGAACCATGATGAGCGAGAGAAAAATTAGGGATTAGGATAGCAAAGAGTTTGAAGCATTTGTTTGCACCACAATGTTAAAGAAAACTAATACAAAGTTTTATTGAAGAGGTAGAATTTTTTTGAAAGAAAGAAGGAACTCCATGAAATAAAATTTTTTAAAAAAGATAATTTTTCTAAAAAAAATATTTTCTTAAATATCTTCATCAAATAATTATTTTTTTACTACAAAAACACCCTTTTAAGTATTTAAAATTATCTTTTATAAAATGGATAGTTCAACTAGTATGCTATTAATATACTTTAGAATGAGATGAAGAATACTTAATTGCTTCAATTGCCAATGTAACTCATAATTGAAATTTAAAAAACTTAAACCACTCTACTGGTCCTAGGGTGCAATTAAACATTTTTAAATAAATATCAAATTATGTCACAGTAAAAATTTTAATTATTAAAATACCTTTTGTTTAGACATAATTCTTATACTAACACTTGCATTTCCTCCTCCAATAATAACTCTAAAAATGTCTTTAAACGATGGTGTATCTATACACATCCTTCTTTCTTAGTGAGAAATAATATTTTTTGTGTAATAAAAGCAGAATAACAAAATTGTGTGGAATAGGGATAAGATTCAAACTTCCTCTATCTTCTACTTATATTTAGTAGTAGATTTACATCCCTCAAGTCAAATTATAATATAAAATTTCAAGCAAGTTTAAAATATTAGTTAGCATCCTATATCTATAAATTATGAATTGATACAGATTGTTCACTAAGAATTTACATCACATTAACATGTGTATATAGGAATAACCAAGCTACACAAAAATATAACATTTTGTGAGACATGATATATATCATGAGAGCAGATTTTAAGGCTGCAAGACTCCAATTAGAATAGAGTCTTTTGAGAAGGCCAATGATACGAGAAACATGAGGCCAAGATGCAGAAGTTCCTGATCCCATATTGCAAGGAATCAGACTATTATCTGATGCAGAAGTTACTGTTTTATATTTGTGATCACGTATATAAAACAGTAACTTTGGTGTGTTCTACTCAGAATTAGATATAGTTAGAATTCAATAAACAGTCAGATACCATTGTACAAGAATTAAAGTTTTGCATAATTTCTCTAGAAGTATTGATCAACTTACAAGTAGTCTTTTATGCAAGATTTACTGTCTTCTCCTTTACAGGAAACTTTCTTCTTGACCGAGAAACGAAAAAGCCAGTTTATGGACAAAATACAGAAGCACGATAGAGGACCAGCACTCAAACTTACCTGAAATATATATCATCAAAACCATTTCATCCCAATTAAAACACCACAGTATCTAATAATAAATCAACAATTCAACCCTACAATAAGATTAAAAAAAAAAAATTAAAAGTTATTTAAAAAAAAACCAAAAAGAAAGAAGGGGAAAACTAAAACAATGTTCCACTCCAAGGGATTCCAACACTCTAGTTTAAGTAATTATTGACAAAGACTTTCCAAAAACAAGTTAGAAACAGAAGAAGCAAAAATTGCAAAAAACGAGTATAATGTCAGGTGAAGAAGCTTCTGAATGATTCAAGGTCTGAATAGGTTTCTTCTCAGCAAGCATTGGCATCTTCTAGAAGCAAAATAGAAGAGCAATACAATACCCAATTAAAAATCTACATCTTGAAAGCTAGAAAAGTTAACCTTTGGTATATTGAGACAGAAAAATCTCAAACAAAACAATACCCAACTAGAAGCAACGCAAAAGATTAAGGAGAATAATCAATCCAAATAAAAGTGATAAAAGGAATGAAAATGAAAACAGAGAAGAAAGCTAAGCAAAGCAAACCGGAATCTGATTCTTGGCAACCATACGGGGTGAGTTCCAAGGGCGGCGGCGCTGAAGTGCACGTGCGGCGGTGCGGCGAGATTCATGCTGTAAGAGTTAGACTTGGAATTTAGGAGTAAGAGAAGGAAAAGAATAAAAAAATTGAGGAAAAAAAAATCATCAAAATTATATATTTTTAATTATTTATTTATAAAATATACTTAAAAAGGTATTTAATCACGTTCGTTTATTTCAGTGTAAAATAAACTTAGAGTATTTTTATGAAATTTTGAAATAAATTTTTGGATTTTAACGAAGTTTAAACAATTTTTCCATTTGTTAAATTCATTCTTAAAATTATAATAACATTTAGTTTACCTATCAATTTTCTCATTATCTTATAATATATCAAACAAAATATAGACTTTTTTTCTATCTCACAAAATATACAATATTTTAAACACGTATCTTATAAATCAAGTACGAAAATTGGTCAGAAAAGATTATCAGAAAATTTACTATTATGTTAAATGAAACTACATATTATTAGGTGAAAAAAAATAGGAGAAAAACTAAATTTTTGGGTCACCATCGAAAATTACGTATTCCTAATTAAAACAAAATTATCTAGCAATAGGGCCACATAACATAGTACACTTGCAACAACAAACAGAAGATCCTCGTAATATTCCATATTCTTGCCAAAATGTGTTCCATAAAGCATAATGCACTTGCTTTTTAACTTCAGTGTTCCTTCACTTTTCTCTTCCAAGTTCAAACAATACTTAGATTGATATTGGTAACCTTCCTCAAGAATTTTGGCTAAGAGGTGAGTACTTCATCAACTTTTCATGTTGTGTATTGTTTCACCTTCTTGTCAAATAAGAATACGGAATAATTTTTTAATTTTTTTGGACGTTACACATTGATTAGAGATAAAATTAATTTAGAGTATATAAATGAGTGTAAATTTTACTAAAAATCAATTTTGTGAGATTAAGTTAGACTTAAAAGTTCATTTTCTAACTGTTTTAGTTTTCAGTATTAGCCGGATGGTTTTGTTTTTGATGCTAATTTAAAGTTGTGTAGAGTTTTAATGAATTTGTGTTTTTTTTGTGTTGCATGTTATGTGAGCAAAATTTGGTGGTCCACATTTGCAGTTTCCGTGTTCATTTAATGGCAGAACAAAGTACACTTTTGAATGGAAGAGGTATCTTTCTTCTTGGCCATTATAGAAGTTTTATAATTGGGAGACAATGGAGTCGTTTTTCTTAGCTTGGCTATGAAGTGACCTTTCTTTCATCTTCATGCGTGATATTGAAGTGCTTGTAAAAAAGAGTCATCTTATCATCATTTCAATATTCCCTTTAATATACAATTGACAAGAAGTGAAGAATATATATATATAAATAATGCATGGTAAGTTAAAAAATTAAACCACTAGTTATTCAAAAAGAGAAAATTCACCTCCAACGCTAATTTAATTTTCTTTGTATTGTGTGTTGGCCAATCTATCCTCAGTAAGAACACTGCTACATCACTAGGTAACCCTCTGGATTTATGTTACATGACTACTCACGATTGAGAAACATAGAGTTTTGTTAAATGTTTGGTTTTCGTCTCAATCTTGTTTTTTCATGTTCATTGAGAAGCTGGTAGTTATTAATTTCACGTCTAAGAAGTGATTTCTTGATTGTAACATGTTTCCAAACACAATCAAGGAGTGTTGTGCTGCTTTGAAACTGAATAATATGAGCTCAGTCCATAGCATATCAACCACTTTGGTTTGATAAAAATCTGAAGATGTCATACTGATGTGATTTGGTAACCATATTTCAACTTTTTTCCTTATTCCTTTCACACTATGAGAAATCTCAATGTTTCTCTACCTGAACATTAGAATACACTGAGTTAAGAGATTTGGTCCTAGCAAGAAATTTTGGATACCACTTGAAGTGGTGCTTAAATTTTAAAAACATTGGAAAATGAGTTGAAGCACTTATAAGTGTTGCCTTTTGTGGGAGACATTTTCTCATTCATGTAAGCCAAAATAGAAATAAAGATTAATCTCTGTTGGGTTATATATTTTCTCATATGTGCATTATGGTTATAGTCATTGAGAGATTGTGGTTCTATATATATGGTATTAGTCTTATACATATAAGGCATTTGACACCAGTTTTACACCAAAACTCTTAAGGCAATGGTGTTATGAGTCTTTATTCTTATATAGTGTTTAACTTTGTCTATTATATCCAATCCAATGTGAAACTTTTTGACTCACACTTGGACTATTCCCAACAATCTCCCCTCAAGGGTGAGTCTCTTTTTTTTTTCATATGATATATTTTCCTTCAGGTTATTTGTTTTTATATATTTTTTCATATGTGGGTTATGATTATAGTTATTGAGAGATTGTGGTTCTATATGATTATATGACATTGGTTTTACACATATAAGACATTTGACACCATTTTTACACCAAAACCTAAGTCCTCTAAAAACAATTGTTACTATCAAGAGAATCTTTTAATATTGAAGTATGAAACAAAAGGAGAATTATATTTTCCTCTTTTCCCAACTTGCGATTATAGAGAGAAAATCACATTCAAATCGAAAAGACCAATGAAATGGATATTAAAATTAGAATCAAAGTTGTTAAACTATTATTACTAATTTGTATTTAATCATTGAGTGTATTCAAATCTACTTTCTTAAAACTCTTCATCTTTGTCACTAAAGGAGGTGTGTAAGACATTATTTTTTTGCTTGGAATAATGGTATTTGTACTTTCACAAAAATACAATATGATATGTAAATATAAAATGTAAAATTCTTTAAACCAAGAAAACAGAATGCAGCAATCAAGTATCATCACAATTCAGATCCATTTGCATTCATAAACACATGTTTTTTTTTTCTTTCATATGATTTACATTTTCTGTAAACAATAATGACTTGTGGTTTACGTTTGAAGACCACAACATAAGAATGTACATAGAATCGTAAAAATAATCCATCTGAGCGAAAGAATTAGGTTCACCAAAACAAATCCTGCACAGCAAATTGAAACAACCTATTTCTTGAGTATGTTAAGTAACACCATGTCTTCCTACACTTCTTTGAAGTTGCAATGCAATATCTTCAAAATCCTTTCCAAGCATCAAGAACTTCATGGAAGACTTCAGCAATGAGATCCCTATCTGCATTATGCAAGAAGGTATTGAAATCATCCCGGATTTCATATATTTTGCCAAACTTCACAAGATATCGGATACAACTCATCTTCAGTT
>Ga0214542_1002992_pt1 | contig 34871 bp, 13 predicted proteins | sample CNSS1metaG_FD_160096 | JGI IMG/M metagenome (GOLD analysis project Ga0214542, IMG submission 160096) | Root nodule microbial communities from cowpea collected in UCLA plant growth center, Los Angeles, California, USA - CNSS1 | ecosystem: Host-associated > Plants > Roots > Nodule | place: USA...
AAAGTGACTAAATTTCAAAGCAATAAATATATGTCACAAGATATCACAAATTTAAGAAACGAAAACCCAGAAAATCAGAGAAAGGTAAATGGATTCACAAATGGAAAGCAAACTTATCATCCAAGGGCAAAAGTTCTTTATTTATGCTATTACAGAAATGGTATAGGGAAAAGCATTATGTAAAAACACAGAACAATGTAAGTATTTTGCAGTGACTGACTATAAAACAAAAAGAAAGAAACTCATAGAGCAATTTCGCCCACATCACACTCTTCATATTCAATTTCTTTACCTCTATTCTTTACACCAACCAAAACCTCCAAAACACACAACACGCACAGAGCAAAGGGCACGCACAGAGCAAAGGGGCACCCATATAGAACACACAGCTTGAACCTTCACCATCCACACCCATCACAGAACCACATGAGAATCACAAAGACGTCATCATCTTTATCTTCAAACAAATATATAAGGATCACAAACAAATTCAATTTATCCAAAAACCAATTGACATCAAAACATAGCACAACAAACAAATATCGCCTTTCCAAAAAAAAAACATTGTCATTCCACAAAATCAAAACATCTCTGTAACATCAATAAAGTCGCTCATAACAATATATGACCAGAAAATAGCATAATTTCTGGAAAGGAAAGAAATCAATAATTCAATAGGGGGAGTTTCTCCATAAAGTCGTTAACTTTGACAATTCTCAGAAGAGACGAGGAAGGAAACATGATTTAATTGAACATAGGAAGAGAAGAACCTAGGAATTTTGTTGTGAGACAATTAGACTTGAAGGAAAATGAGGTACCTGAACATGAAGAGAAGAAGGGATGTTAATGTTGTCACTAGAATTGAAGAAGAACCAAGGGGTGCCATGTTCGGGTTCAACGATGAATCGAACCCCAATGCCTAGAGGCAAACCCTCTTCGGTTAACGTATACCTCCAATTCACCCGAATCTGCATACACAGCAAGCAAATCAATACAACGCTTCAAACCCACCTTTCTACTCGCATCATTCATCATCCTCGAGCCATATACAACAAAACACCCAAAATCACCTTAACAACCCCAACCACAAGAACAGAGAATAGAAACCCAAATTCCAGTACCAAACACTCAAGCCTCATATACCTCAATCAGCCAGTCGCGACGATTACGAACCTAGTCGTGGTGGCTGGTGCAGTGGTGGCGAGTCACGCTGTCTCGAACGTGTTGGAGAAATGGAGGAGGAGACGCTGTTAACGCTAATGTAAGAGCGCTTCAGGTGTGGCAGAGGGAAGGGCGATGGCGTCGCCGATAAGGCCTCCGGCGGGTGCCGGTGTCATTGGTGGTGGCTAGAAGGCGAACACATGTTTCAGGGGTTGGATTGGTGTTGTTGGTGTCGAGAAGAAGAGATTGTCGAGAAGGAAAGAGTGAAGTTGAAACGGCGTCGCCGACGTTGGCCTTGGCCGGCCATGGGGGGCAACGACGTCAGCGATTGCGGCTCCATAGGTCCGACGACGTGGAGGCTCGACAGGGGCTGCAGTTGCTCGAGTCTGGAAGAGGAAACAAAGAAGGGGCTGCCTTGGTGAAGTGAGCTTAATTAGGGTTAGAGAAAAAATGGGTCTGTGTGGTTTTTCTCGTGCACCCCAATATTAATCCCAGGCCAGAGACAAGGAGAAAGGAGAAAGAGGCGAAACGAAGAGAGCTGAGTGAACGTTGTGAGAGTGAAGTGATCTAGGTTTGAGTAATTTGGGTGTCACTGACTTTGAAAGTTAAGAAAATATTAAATTGTTGAGTGGGAAAATGAAATAGAAAAGAGAGGTAACAAAGTTTTACACAAAAAAAGGGTATCGAGATAAAAGTGGAACAGGAAATAATTTCATAAAATTATAAAAATAATGTTTTATATAAAGTGACATTTCAAAATGACACAATTTTAAATAATAATATGACAATGTAAAAGATGGTGGTTAGAAACGCCATATTATACATGTGCATTATGGTCGTTATCAAACTGATGTATTATACTACGAAAAGCGACAGTTTTAATTAACCGTCGTATTAAAAACATCGTTATATACATGATTTTTTGTAGTGATACTCTAATAAATAATGAATCTAATCTCAACTATTAATTCAATCAACATCAAAACCAAGTATCTAACAATCATGTCATTGGCTAGATCTCATGTCAAAATACTATTAACATCAATCATCACAGACACTTGATTTTGCTTCTAGAAGATACATGTGCTAAATTAGACGTAGAAACCACATCTGTCACATTGTCTTCACTAAGTTGACACCACAACAAAGCTACATAATAGTAACGTCTTTTCACTGATGTAAGAGGGTAAATCTTTATGTCCTACAAGACACAAATCTTGTTAACTGCCCATTAAGTCATAGGAACCTCCTTTGACTCTCACCACCTAATATTTTCTACTATATGATTTCAATATTAGTAAAGTCAAGATATCTCCTTCATATCTCAATTCAATACATTGCTTACATCTCAACATAGTATAGTGTTCCTTCACTAAAAATAACTATGTATCCGAACATTGTATGTTATATCATAACCATAATGTCATAGGCTTTCATTCATATACATATATATATATATATATATATATTTGTTGATAATATCATTTGTTCATCATTTATCATATTTAATAACATTCAACCCAATATATTAATGTTAACTCATTTTTTTCAGTCGTCGTTTAGAGTTAAACAAAACCCAAATAATCCCCCTAATGAAGCATATGGCAATTGATTAAGGATCGAATCCAAGGAAATGGTGCGTGTTAAGTCTAGTTTGCGTAAGTTAATCTCGCTAAAAAGAAAATAAAAGAAAACAAATGGGGGAAAAAGAGATTTTAAAATAAAATAAGAAAAGCATAATTTATTTTAATTGAAACTAAATATGATATGCATGAATGCATTATGCCATGATATGCATGAATGCAATGCTAAATGCAGGATGTGATATGGAATCTGAATGGGAATGGTGACGTGAATGAAACATGCGTATGTAGACCTGCCATGATAAAATTTGATATTATGCAAAAAATGAGGAATGAGTATAGACCATGAATCATGCTAAAGCCTAGTTCAAAATGAGCCTAGAATCCGAAAGCATGCAAGAAAACTAGTTGTGGTATTCAACTATGTTGTGACAGTAGGAAAACAGTGCATTTCAGAACTTGTATGATGTAGTTAGATGTAGAATTCGTGAGCAGACTTATTCTAGTATGCAACAGTGAAACTAGACCTTAACAAAAACAGAAATTCTCATTAAATCACTCAAATGCAAGTTCAATACATAGCAGAGATGCAGATGCATATGCAAGAACTATTCCAGCATGTAACCAATGCTAAATGTTTATATCGTGATGAGCACATGCCAATGAAGAAGTACTATTGCAGAGCCAATGAATATATGCAGCCAACCATATACAATTGTAATTCTAACAGCTATGCAAATGCTAAGGATTGGTTTTGGTTCTAGTTTCAGCAGCAAGGCATCCTAAAATAGCACAAGCATTAAATTGTAGCATTAAACTAGTTCATTATAGCAAAACAGTGTGCAGTGATCCAATTCTATGAATATAAGTGTTGCTTGGAATGATCAAATCATATTTATATGCATTATAATCCTTGGACATAATTGAATTCAACTGAATTAATGCAATGAAAGAGTGAATTTTAACTACGTATGCATGTGCATGACCTTCTTCAGCATGTAAGTAATAATGATTGTTTCAATCATGATAAGCACAATGTTGAAATGCTAGCAGAAACTAGGACATAAGCCAACCCAAACAGAACTAATCCAGATGCAATGCATATGTTCCTAATCATAGTAGGAGAATATGGATGCTTGAATGTTATATCATGAACAACTAAAAGATGCAAATGTAGGTCCAGAAATTAAACATGCATGAGTTAATAGTCCCTACCACTACTATTAACAAAAACCATGATCACATAAATTAAATGTTGCAGGAAATTTAAATATGAGACAAGGAAAGTAAATGATGCAGAATCTTAAATCAATTAACATAATGATAAAACCAAGCAGTAAAGGAAATTTAAAATGCTGCAAACATAGAAGCTAAAAACTGTTTTAGTGCTTAAATTATGGCCCTCTTGCACTCGAGAAAATATCTCGGGAAGTTATGCCCACTTTGGGGTCATATGGATTCCAAGAAGGAACTAATATTGTGTGCAAACTAGCAACCCAAGTTCAAACAATATCACAACCACATAAAATGAACGTAAACAGAAACATCAACAAAACAAAATGGAAATCTAAAGAGCTGAATGTAAAGGCTGAATTGAAGACTGAGATGCAGTAAAGGAATTTTAAATGACTCAACATGTAAAGATGAACACATTAAACGCAAAAGCAAAGATTAAACCAACAAAATTTAGAACTGAAGATTGGAAGCATCGTATCTCATTGTAAAATCAGAACAGATTACACAAGTTCAAGAAAGTGCTAGAATTTAAATTGGTGAAGAGAGTCTCACTCAACCCAATCCCGACCACTTTGTGCTTGTGATGGATCAGATGAAACTGCCTAACACACTAGAGTAAACCTAATCTTTAAAGTCCATTTTGTGCTCATCAAAGAAGAGGAACCCATTATAATTCACTCACTCTCCCTTGCTCACAAGAACATTGAGCCCTAGCTCTCACACATTTTTCACTCTCGCGCACTAGGGCCCTCCTTTGCCAACCCTAATTTTTGCCCTTTTTAAACCCCAAAAGAGAAGTGAATTAGAAAATTAACAAAATACTCTCAAACTATCCTAACCCATTTCTCCTTTCGATCCATCCAAAATTTTAGCCCTTGAACCCTGTTCGTTGCACCCAGCCTTGATCTTGCTCCATTTTGATCACGCGATCTCGAACCTCCATCACACATCAAGGGTTTAACTACAATTAGGCAAGAATAAAAGGGTCTCCTAGCAATACAATCTTTTATTAAAAAGGGAACTTGAAAAGGGCAAACAAAATGAAACAAAATGCTATTAAAACTAACATTTTAACCACATTTTAATAAAAACACTATTTTTCTAGGCAATCAACAAAAACTAATTAATTAAAGACACAAACATATTTATTTAAACTAAAACTAAACCTTTAGAAAGGAAAAACACTGCAAAAAGGAGTGCTAACAATTAATCAACAATATAAAAGTATGATGAAAGATAAAAATATTTAACATTTAAAAACATATTTTTCAAACATTTAATCACCAAGCCATCATTTTGTTCACTTAGTCAAATGCATTATCACACCCAACAACTTTTACTCCCACAACAAAGTATTCACCCAACAACTACACCATTGAAGTTTTTCATAAAAAAATATCCCACACAATGACTAAAGCTTTCAAACTTTTAATTAAATGATTTTTTTTCCAATAAGAGTTGATTCACCTAACAACCAAGCCACTAGAAGTATTTAGTTAAACAACTTGCACAATAATCAAAATCTCGAGTTTCAATTAAATGGATATTACCTAGCAAGAGTTATGCTCATTCAACGACTCTATATAACTCAAATTTTATAGAATATGTCAAGTGATCCAATTGCTTCAAATTGAGTTATTTTCCATTTCTTATACCTAACATGGAATATTTTGTTCCAAAATAATAACAACCAATTGGACTTAATTGAAATATTCTAACTTTTCATCACAAAATATACAACATATTACCAGACATTCATATCAAGATTCAAACAATTTGAATATATTCAAACAACACATAATTCCTGCATAAAATCAAATATTGTGAGAAGGTCACATTTACATTCAGATCATCTATCTTAAGGTAATATAAAACAAAAAAAACTTAACTAGCTTCCTTTACCTATTAACAGTTGTTTGTTCAAAGTTAAACTCTAAAATGCACTCTCTTTCAAGAAACCTAAACTTATATACAGAAGACTCTAACCAATGATTTGAATATACTTTATCCAATAAAGATTACATGCAAAACTCCTAGTCTTATCTTATGTAAAATTTCTCAAAACCAACTTAATAAAAGAGATAAAGAAGAATTTACTTTAAAACAAATTTTGATCAGAAAAATTCTATGTTCTTCAAAAATCTAAAACAGAAATACAAAAATAGTAAAGAGAAAATATTTTTAAAATATAATAAATTTTTTAAAATTATATTTAAATAATTCATTTTTTATTTATAAATTTGTATTTAAAAAATAAAATATTCATACTTTATCTTAATTATATTACTATTTTTTAAATTATTACCTGCATTACACACTTTTATCCTGAATGGTTAGGGGAATTGGTTTTCCTTTACATATTTCATAATCTTTAAAATATTATAAAATATTATACATAAGAATGATAAATATGTTTGATTGGTATTTAATAATATATAATTATTTCTTTTAATTTTCAAATGGTAAAAAAGAAGAAGTATAGTATATACTTGTTTAAGTTCGCACTCATTTAATTTTGTATCGTCTAAATTCACATTTGGAAATAGAAAATTCTCAGATCAATAATTTTATGACTTTATTTTTAGAAAAAAATCACATAAATTCCTTTGACATTTATTTTCGATTCATTCATGTGTGATTGCATATCAACCATTTTGTAAAATGCGACGAAAGGTGAAGAACGCACCCTTAGCCTAATTTACATAATTCGATGATGAATAAGGAGAATCTTTTAACTCGCTCGTATTGAAATCAAGGTCGATAACACTTTCTAACAATTTGAAGATAACATCGCGTTGGTCAACTTCAACTTCATCTAGACCAATTTCAAATTCACTATCATCAGATTCAAGAGTAGGCTCCTGTAATATGACCTCATCACTCGCTTGCTCGATCTATTCTATAAGAGTGTCTTTGAATAACATGGAATCGTCACTATCATCATTCATACATTGTTCGGTTTCTTCGTGAATATCATTATCATTGGAATCATTTAAGATGTTATAGTTGCTTAACATAAAAACTATTTCATTGGTTGTCTTGTCGTTGTCGCAACCCATATCAACATCATCCCAGAAGTTGGAAATTATATAATGCTTTTTGAAGCGGTTTTTCAAACTCTCTGATGATATATCATTCCAAACAATGTTTGTCAAGTTTGTAGCATCTGATAAGTGTGGAGAGTACTCGTAACCAATTTCTACAAGTCCTCATTTATTTTTTTAGGCAACTAATGTCAATTGACCCTCCAAGGTTTGAGAGTTATCGTGATAGGCAATGATATCCTTGAGTAATAGGTATTTGTACCTTTTTTTTAAATGTTGCAACGATTCTCATATCCATAGAATGCTTCCATGAAGTGATGTTGGTTGGGAAGAAAACAACGTGGATGTCATTCCGCTTGAACGCGATGGAGTGACCAAGAGCGTTGTGAAGGATCAAAAGAACCTTATGACCTATGCATTAGTGAACGTAGGGCTCAAAGACTTTAACGAACCACTTGTTGAAAGTTGGTACATCAATCCTATTTGTTCTTCTGTTGAAAATATGGAATTGTCCAATTGTTTCCCGAAATGTAGGTTGGTTCTTTTGCCTTTCCAATCATTGTGATTGGGACACGTTCAGTTCTAATTGCATTACAACACACCACAATTGTAACTTCGTCTTTGATCTTTTTCTTTCTTTTTACGGTAGACAAATCCTAGTTTGAAATCAAAACCGTGTGACATGAAATCATTTTGGAGAACAACCTGATTTGTCCATATTGTAAACACATGTAGGGTCATATTGGCTAATAGCAAAGCATAACTCTTCCAGTGTTCAAGATTGGTCTTATCAAATTCACCACCTTCGCCAAACAAATTGGTGTTGTTTAAACTAAGCAATGTCGAAATCGAGTGAACCATCCCCACACAACCTTGAACTTTTCGTCCGAAATTCCCAGCAATCTATTTTTCTTTGTGGCAAATCAAACTTGGAGGAAAAACAAGCAACATTCGACTTCTCGCATCAATCCATTCAAACAATTTCTTCTTAAGTTCAAGAAATATGACCAGTGATACTTGAAATGTCGTTTCTTGAGTGGCTTGATCGACTCTCTACGATCGCTCGTGAACCACATCTTTGTTTAGTTTCAAGTTTTGAATTACTTTCTCATCAACTTTGTATTATTAAGCAATACTTCGCATGGACTGCGGTTTAGATTGCTCCAACAAAGCAATAGTCTGCAGACGTTGATCATTCAGACGTAGATCTTGACCTTTATGTTTCGTGTCTCCCCTGATTGCTCATCTTTCATAATGAGACAAATAGTTTTCTCCGTAAATATTGGATTTATTATATGATGTCTAATATTCTATAAGTCTGCATCCTAGTTAAGTTCGCACCAAACTTCCTAAATCAAAATGTAGACTTAAGCAAGTATATTATAATGGAGATATATAAGATATCTACCTATTTTTCATAGAATAAAAATAGTTAAAATGTGAATAATCACAATTTCATGAAAATTAAAGTACCGGATTTATTTTTTCTAGATTTATTTTTTCTAGGTTTATATGTATTTTTAAAGAGAAAGTACAATGTCCTAGTGAGGATATGTCGTATTTATGTAATGTGTAAGAGATCTTACAGTATTAAATAAGGGAGAAAATTTTGAAAAAAAAATGATTTTTAATTTTATCTTCATGCTATGCGAAGGCAAGGTTACCCATCAATTTGGATGATGTTGCATTTATTAGGGCTTTTATACATATAATTACGTAGGGGAACTCAATCTAATCAAATAAAATAACTATTCAATTATAAAATGAAAACTGACAAAAACATTATTCAAATAAAACCAAAAATACCGCATCGAACTCAAAAATAAAAAAGAGATCCAATAAAACCAAAATTTTAAATCAAACAAGAGCGTGTGTAGATTATCCAGCAACTTAATTACCTAAAGTACTTGCGACCAAGTCAAATAAATTAAATCTAACCAAATTTAGTTAAACCTAATTAAAACCCATCTAAACTACACCAAATTAAAGCAAACAAACGCAACAAACCTTGCATTAAATATAAATTAAAATTCATTATTATTTCAAATTTTAATATAATTTAATTATCAAAAAATAAATATTCTCTTTCCGATCCAACTACGTTTAATATATTTATTTATTTTTAAATTTTGAAAACTAAAATACATTCACTTTTGAATCAAAAATAAATTTTATTTTCACAATCTAACTTAGAAACTAAAAACATGTTTTATTTTTATTTTTTAAAAACAATTTGTTAGTTAAAGATTTTACAGATTTTAATGAATAATGAAAAGTGGAGAAAATAAAAAAAAATAAAATAAAAGTTTGTTATTAGAAAATAGATTTTAGTATAGAGACATGTAAGGAAAAAAAAAGTGTAGACGGAAGAGATGGACCCACACATATTCTTTCGTGAATCTGTCCTATCTGTAAATAAATTGTCGGTATCATGAAGGACATATTTAACTTACTTTTTCTTATAAAAATTAGTTTTGTTTTTATATTTTTGTAACTATATTGTTTTGGTTTAACACCTCTGATACTTTCAGACTTGTTTGAATAACTTTCTTCATAAAGTATTGTTAAAATTAATTTATCTATGTGTACTCATTTATTAAAAGAATTATATTTTTTTTAAGTTTTTTTTTTTTTCTGTTTCTAGTCTGTATAAGATATTTTTAGCTTATTTTTAGTTTTCTTCCTTGAAAAAAGATTATACATTTTTTATTTTTTTATTAGTAAAAATTAAACACTGTGAGAGAGACTATAACAATTTAGCACTAGGTTTAATCAACTGAACTAAATCTTTAAAATTTAAATATTTTACATTCTGTTAAATTTGAGCTAAATGTGTTTTTCTTTTTTTCAGTTTTAATTTAAAAGTAACCGGGAACAGATTTTACGTAAACATGGCCTGAATAAATACTTTAAAAATTTCAAAAAGATAAAAATAAACAAAATAGTTGATGATAAAAATGTTGAATCAAACTAAACTACTACACATTGATTTATAATTCTTAATAATGTAAAATTAAATTATTATTTTAATCCTCATTTTTGTAAGAAGTGTTAAATCAGTCATTCAATCTTTCTTTTTCTCTGATTTTGCTTAAAGCAATTTAATTTGGTCTTAGTTTTTTATAATTGAATCATTTTTAAAAAAAATCAAAATTAAATTAAGACAGAAAAAACTAAATAACTAATTTAATATTTTTTGATAAAAACAATGATCAAAAGAGTAATTTAGCCTAATATAAAAGACAAAATGCATTTATAAAATAATCTTTTAAAAACTAAAAAAAAAATTGAAACATACAAACCAAAAAATTTAAATTTGAACATGAATGTTCCTACACAAACTCCACTCACCCCTTTATCTCATAACAATAGCATAGGTATGACACCTTCAACATTAAATATTTATGACCAAGCAAAAGAAAATTTTAGAATCTCAATTGACTATAATAAATTTGTGAGTTTATTTTTTGATAGTAAGAGTAAAATTGATAATTGATTTAGAAATAAAAGGAAGAAATAGGTTGAAAATGTAGGTTGTTAGGAGGAAGAAAGTGAATAGGGTTATGGAAGGAATGAGAATGTGATTAGGGCATGTGAGTGGCAGCTATTGTCAAAGGTGGCTAGATAAATGATGATCACCATTGATGCATTTTTCTACCTTCTTTAAAGCTTCCATGTGCATTGTACTATTTCTCCCATTAAATTCAAACCATAATAACAGAACAAACACACAGACACCAACTTAAATGCATGCCTCCCATTTCACTTTTTTTATAATTAACAATATCCTTTCAAAAAATCCACTTCTTACTAACAAAATCAAAGCTCAACTTCTTTTTCTAGGGGAAATTCCACTACCTAAAACAAATTAATCATCTTTTTTCTAACCTATTTTATAGTTTTCTTTTTTTGTAAAATTTAAGATTTTCCTTTCTTAGTTTTTGATACATATTGTGAGTATATATACTCATTAATAACTAATGAGAACATGCTTTTAAAATTTGTTAACATATAGTGAATATAATTTGATATATCAATAACATTGTTTTAACAGTTTATTAAAACAAATGGGTAATTTTTATTGATATTCGTGATATATTAAAGAGGGGAATGTTTTCTACAACTTTGAGTGCTTTGAATAATTAATTTTGAATGTTTTAATGTTGTTTTTATTAGTCTAAATAGTTTTAAAATAATGTACATTTTAAATTTTATTAAAAGATTATTGATTATTAAAATAATAACTATTATGAATAAAATTTATAATAGTTATTAAATTAGGTACTAATTAATTAGAAATTAATTTAAAATTAATTTTATTAGTAATTAAATTTTTAGTAAACCAATTTATAAATTAATTTTTTTGGTAATTAAAATATTGGTAAGTTTAGAAATTAATTATAAATTTTTATTTATAATATTAACTATTTTAATAATTAAATGGTAATTAAAGTTTAGAAATCAATTATAATTTTTATTTATAATATTAATTATTTTAGTAACTAATAATATTTTATTTTATAAATTAGTATCTAAGTCGATTATTACAGTGTTAATAATTTTTTATCACTAAAATTGATTATTAATTAGAAATTTTATACGATATTTTAAAATATATTCAAATACTATTAGGTCAATATATATGATAAACATGATTTTTGTTAAACGTTTATCCAAACACCTAGTTTGAAAGATTGTTTTGATTTACAATCAGTTGTTTTCAATCATATTGGCTTAAAACGTTTAAGAAACTTCCGAAGATGTTCAAATACTGTGAAATCGTAGTTTTTAGTAAGGTCAAAATCAAGATCGATTTGGTGAAATTGTTTGTGTTCCTTTTTAGTCAAATCTTAAAAATTCAATTACTCATAATTTCTCTACAACTTTGTAATTTTTGAAATACATCTTGTTGATGTATGGATTACATGTGTATCTTCATATTTAGATCTAAGTTCATAAATTAAATGTGATATATATTTTCATATGTATTTTTTTTTTTAATTTGTATATTGATTACTTTCTTTATGAACTTCTGCATGAATGTTCCAAATTTTTGTATGAGTAAAAAAAATAAGTATTATGCATTTTTGAATGTGTTAAAATTTGAAGAATATATCGTGTATGTCAAAGTATGAATATGATATGATGAAGATGTTGAATTATCAATTTATCATTTAACTCTCCAAAATTTTTACTTAATTTTATGAACGTGTTAAAATTTTCCAATTTATTGAACATTAAAAGCTTTATCATAAGAATAAATAAAAAAAAGTAGGTTGACTCGCACTCATGCGGCGCGAGCCAAACTTTTCAGCCCGTATTGAAAATGCGGGACCGACCAGCCTGACCCGCATTTTGCAGGTCAAGTGCGAGACAGACCTAAACGGATTAAGTCAACGTGCATTGTCATCCCTAATTTTATATATATATATATATATATATATATATATATATATATATATATATATATATAATGAAAAAACCTTTGAAACCTTTAAAAAACAAATTTAGCATTCTTGATAGAAAATTTTGAGGCTAATAATGACGAGGTTGAGCATGAGAATTATGATGCTGAGAATGACCATTGAGGGAGTTCGTGCACTTGAATTTTAGACCTAGGTTTCGGAGGAAAGAAGCTTCTCACACTATGGGTGGATAATTGAAAGGCTTCCCTTGTGCTTTTATGGCTATTCAATCTAGTTTTTTTATTTTTGTATTATTTCTTCTTCCTCTTTTATCCATGAGTAGCTAAAACCTTTTATGTTGAGATTGGGTGTTACTACACTAAACTCTCATGTATTATGCTAATATATATATATATATATATATATATATATATATATATATATATTATATATATATATATATATATATATATATATTATATACATATAAATTTCTTTGTGCTTCAACATTAATGTTTTACTTTTATGCTTCAAGTTTATTGCAGATACCACCCACAACTTTTTAAGGAAATTTTTTGTGATTGAAAAATACTTTCATTGTCTTGACTTGAGGAAAAACACCTAATGTGTGTAGGAATGGGTTATGGTTTTATTGGTCAACTTTTAATCATTGAGCTTAAAATAAATTGTTTTGTTGAGTCACATAAGGAATTCAGACATATAAGGAATTTAGGTTCATTTCACTTAAGAAATTTGAGTTTTGTATAAATTTGATGTATGATGTTAATGCTGATAGATAAAGTATATATTGAGTATCAGTGTTCATTAACTATAACCCCGACAATTCTACTCTTTTGCACAAACTAAACCTATTATACTTAAGAAATCCATAGTCATCTTTATATCAACATTTGGTTATTTAAGTAGTCTAAATTAGTAAGAAATTATATACTTTGCAATTATTATGCAAGTCTCCTGAAAAAATAATACTTGAACTTTCCATTTTACTACTTGTACGATTTGACACGTTTGTTAAGGATGTAACAACCTATCAAACAAAATTAATTTTCACACCGCAAGCTAAGTGACAAGAACCTCCATCGACTACCACTCCTTAATATCTTCCTCTATGTGAGTCTAATAGTAGCAGAGTCAAGATAACATCATTCTCAGAATCCCCATCCAGTACACAACTTACAACTTCTCAATGTTGTATTTCCTCCTTGGAAATAACTACATTCACATCACATATATCAAATCAACAACTCGCAATAGATTATGGCATATGCTTTATCTCTACTTGGCCTCTCTCATACCAAAAGTAGATTATGGATAAATCTTAACTCTACTAAATCACACACCCACACAAAAAGAGTAGTATACTAACACCCGACTCTACCAACCACAAAACCAAACATTTTAATTTCAAAATCTCAAACCATTGATTTTAAAAAACATAATATTCTCGTCTCGCTCAACGAGCATTTAAGATCACCTTGTGAAACAACTTTTAGAGTTATTAACTATTAAGGCTCGCCCAACGACTATCCTTACTCGCTCAATGAATCACCCCTAGAGGTATACTTGCCCAATGAGTCTTGTTGCACTTAACGACTGATCCCCTCTAAGCTCTCTGAATTTTTAATAAAATAATGTTTCTCAATGAGAAGATTGACTCGCTTAATGACTAAGCACTGAAAGCTCTTACCAAAATAATTTGTTCAGTGAGTTCAGACTTGCCCAACTACCCTAAGCTCTTTAGATTTTAATAAAATGAATTTTGCTTGGCGAGTAATTTACTTGCCCAGCAATCTAATCCTTGGGTGCCTTATCCAAAAGGCTCGCTTAGTAAGTAAAGTGATTTTAGCTTTCTGAATTTTTAAATTTAGAATTGTGCTCTGTGAATTGATGGTTGCCCAATGAGTCTACATAATTTTAGGAACCTCAACATAGATATATCATATTGATCACTTGGTCAAAGTGAGCAATTTCCAAACAATTATCATTCCAAAAGGATATTTTTTATTCAAAATGAGTTTAAAACAAACCAAACTAATTAAATTTATATATTTCAGATGTTCCAAAACTCAAATAATCAATACCACATAACATGCATCAAATCAGCAGAGATTTAATTAAAAACAGTTATCCAAAAATTTATCATCACATATCAAAGTAATTAAGCCAACTAGTTGTTTATATATTCATATTATCTAGCTAAATATGTTATTAGAAAACAAACTAGTTTCCCGTACCTAATATAGGCTTCTTTACTCTAAAAAATTCCAAAAGCTTCCATTCCAAAGACTACTATACTTGAACATAAAAAAACCCTTGATAAATAATTTGATCATACTCTAGTAATCTTAGATAAACACATATTCATCTTGAGCCCTTTTAAGTTACATGTAGTAACTCTATATACCCATGAATGCAAAATATCTAAATATTAACTCAGAGGACGAGTAAAGATGAACTTACATTGATGGAAATTCTAATTGGATATAATTTTTCTATTCCATTATAGAATCCTTATGACAATCTTTGATCATCAACAAGATGAACAAGTGGATCATGATGGGTCTTTCAAGAGAGGATTCATTAGGGAGAAATTACATAAATGTAACTTAAGTTTAACCCACATAAGGAATTGACACCACTTGCAATCCAAAATCTTAAAACAATGGATTATTGTTCTTCTTTCTTATATGGTGCTCAACTTTCTCATTTTTTACGTAATGTGAAACTTGGACTCATACTTGAATTCCTAAGATTTTATTAATTTATAAAGAAGTTTGAGAAAGAAAGAAAAAAATTTTTAGAGAAGTTGTGATTTTTGTAAAATAAAACTTGAATAATTGATTTTTTTTATTCATAAATTTTTATATTTTATAATAAAATATTCAAACTTTATCTATACGGTGTCGTTTTTATCCATAAATATTTTCTAGATTCTTACAAAATTGATTTAGATTACCCAAGTTATTGAGTAACAATTTTTTTTAATCTCTTAAATTTCTCCAATTTCATACCCCAAACTCAAACCCCCACCCTTTGTTAGTAAGTATAAGATATCTATATAATCATTATTTTTAAATTATTTTAATTAGGGTATTAGGCCTATTTGCGAACCTACAAGTCCAAAATGACGATGAAACAATTGTTTTTAATAATTTTAATTATTATAAACTTCTTAATATTATGATTTGATAATATAGTGAATAATAAAATAACATATATAACAAAATAGACAATCTGGTTTTGTCTGTAATATTTTGAGATTTAATCAAGTCAAATAAATATCATATGAAAATAGTTGCAATAAGGATAATAATTTAAGTCTCAAAAAGAACTCCTTGGTGTGTCAAAGGAATTTTATTTATATTGTATTCCCTTTCTAAGTTTCTTTTGGACTTTATTATGAATTTTAAAATGTTGACCTATAACAGCTCATCATTCTGCACCTCTCCAATAACATTGACAACTGTCAATTGTTTAAATATCATATAAATTATTTTAGCAAAAATTTTAAACTGAGATCCGTCATGGTCCATTGTAACTAAATAAAGAAAAATATAATAAAATATATTGCTCCTTGAGAACATGGAAGGAATATTCCGATTTCCTCTCATTATTGATAAATGAGGTGAAATTATAATTAATGCTGATAATTTCGAAACTAGTTATGATTTATTTTAATGAATATAAAACGAAGAAGAAACTTTTAACTACGGTGAAATATGATTATGTCTTCAGTAAATTCTCTTGTTCAATCCTTTCTTATTTAAGTTGACATATATTTTCTAATATTCCGTGTTTAATATTATTTTCGTTTGGTTTCATTTTTTTTTTAATTTTGAACGAAAATTAAGAAATGTAGCTATCTCTTAATTTGTATTACTTAATTAAGTATATTAGAAATTTACGTATTTTTTCAATTTAATTTTTATTAAAAATTTATTATATTGAATATGCAAAATATTTTGTATTTTTATCTAATTATAATGTTATTTGAGTCTTATGGTCAATAAGATGATATAATCATTATTTGTGTCTTTTAGTTTCTAATTTTTGATCAAATTACTTTTCTTTTTTCAATTTCATTCAATATCAACTTGTTTCTTTTATTCTCAAAAAGCGAATTCAAGATGGAAAAACAGAAAAATAGAAACAAGGATTGCATCATCTTATTAAGGACAAAATCGAACAAAAAATACTTAAAAAAGTACAAAAGAATATTTAAAAAACTTAATAAAACAATATTTTTTAACAAAAAATTAAATTAAAAACACTTAAATTTATAAGATATTTAAAATTTAATTATAGAAATAAAGTTTTCAATCCCTTTTGCAAAGATTATACACATCTTTATCTACAGTAGTACATACTATATAAATTCGTTTTCCCGAGTGTAAAAGTATTAATGATAGTTAATATTAACTTGGGTTCAACTTTTAGATTATATTTGATTAGAAAATTCAATTTAAACTTAATTTTTTGTTATCATCATGACATTGATGTAAAGTATCTACTATTTTTCTGGCAAGTGTCATTATTTGAATGGATCTTACTATTTTGAGGCTATGCATTTGGTAGGAAATAGCTTTACTCTTTCAGAAACTAGGCCAATTCAATTTATGAGCATAGGACAATTATGGGCCATAATCTAACGATTTTTAGAGGGTAGGGTAGTTGCACGCCCAAGGTACGAAACGAACCAAGCTACACAATTTGGAATTTGGATTTTTGTTTTTAATTTATGATTTTGACATATGGATTGAGTTTTGATTACCACAATAATAGATGTTAACATGTAATATGGGTTAGGACAAACAAATTGTGATTAAAACCTTAATCCGTTTGTGAACGAAATTAGTTGTGGTGTAGATTGGTACTAAGATTCATAGCCACTGGTTTTGTATATGAGGCCAAAAAATAAGAGTATTGATAGTTTCTATTAGTGGTGTCTTTTGCAATCATAGTTGAAAGGATGCATGCGATTATACGTTGTTTTGTAATACCAAACATCATTCGTATAAAGTACAAGTCACGTTGCTGTCACTTTGATGCAACTTTTGAGAAAACAAAGAAACAAAAATAGTGTCTGATAATCAAATTCAAACGTTGTATATCTTGTCAATCCAATTTGCAAACGTTTCGAGCGACTTAAATTGCCCAAGTTGTCATCAATCTTATCTAGGTGTAAAGGGTCATTGAAATCTAGTTTAGATATTGGAGATATCATGGTGGATTCTTTGCAATAATGCAAGTGTTAAAGAAAATGGATCATTGAAGAAAGTTGTTGGTTTGATTTTGGGAAGTGAAAACTTTGGTGGAATTGATTCGTAAGAGAGAATTGGTGTTGCGTTAAGAGTGTGTGATTTGAATAGGAATTGTTCCCTTGAAAGAGTGGGTTATGTTTGAGAGATGCGAAGCAGAAAGCATAGGCATGTGGGGCTTTTGTTTTTTGGGGAGAGGGATTTGACCCTATGGGATTCGGTCCTAGTAACTAAAATGGACCCGATTCCATTTACTTTTTTTATCAATCTTCTCTCTTCAATTTCAACATGTGAAGTTGTGACTAAACCAATGGAACAACAGTAATTATTGTACCTACACAATTCCTTATATTTGCTGAAATCAGACCTTATTTGACAAAATAAAAAAAAAAGGTAGGTTAAGTTGATTGAATATTTACTACTAGCAAGAAAGTTTTAACCAAAGAGACTTATTTGTAACGGTGGAAGATCGTTAAAATTTAAGTCTAACTCATTATAACCAAATAGACTTATATGTAAGTGGATAGATACAACATTAATTAATGAGACATAAAACCTTTAAACAAAATCTTAAGATAATGAGTTGGTATTCTTCTTTATATGTTACTCAACTTTATCATTTTTACTCAATGGGGGACTTAAACTCATACTTAGATATCCAACAATAAAACCTAGGTTCATTTTGGTGATCCGATTAGAGGAGTACATGGCTGAAGAATCCTAAATTTGAATTTCTTTTATTGAAAAACTTATTACCAGGAGTTTGAAGTAAGTGTATCACATTGTGGTATAAATAACAATATAAGTAAATGTGAAAATCTAGTAGGAGTAATATATAAGGAAGAAAACTAAAAAACTTATTGTTTTAAAAGTTTTCGGTAAGACATGGTATCATAATCTCTTGTATGATTTTTCTTATGGCTCATAGTGTCGAATCTTTTTAATATGGCTCCCTTGAAAAATCCAACAATGATTAATTAATAATTTGATTCCTATATTTAAGACTCTCATTCAACGTGTTTAGAAGATGTTACATGTTACTGTCAGAATCTATATTATCTTATACCTCTTGAACCTCCTCTATCTTTTTCTGGATTTTTTTCTCCCTCCATGTTCTTTCACATTTCGCCACCTCCCCCACCTCTCTTCACCTCCCTTTCCACCGTCTATAAGGAGCCATATCATCTCACTCCATCATCCTAAATACCCACAAAAAGCCTCCTTAAGCACCTCATGCACATCTCCCACAAACCCAAATTTCACGTAGGTAATAACCAATACACTATTAACAAATACATCCAATAAAATTGTGCAAAACTCCAAATTCAAAAGAGGATAATACCTTAGATGCGGTAATTGACCTTAATAATGTTATCTCATCATACCTGAAATCGAAACATTTGTCTACAATTAAATTTCATAACAAATATTAGATGAATATTCTTAATGGATATCCGTGGATAATGGATATGGGTATTTTAATTACCCTCTTGTTATTGGAATGAACGTGAATATCATAGTATCCAAACCTGCACATATTTGTTAATTTATTAATGAATTTTATTTGAGTATTTTAAAATAAAAAAATGAAGTTGTTAGTGAGAGAAATATTAGTGATCGAAGAATTGAGAGAAATATTAATGATTGAAGAATCGTAGAATTTGATTTTGTATATTCATATTTGTATTTAAATATATGAGATTGAAGTTATTTTTAAAAGGTTAAATATTTTCAAGTTTATACTTTGGTGCAACCCCTTTAAATTAACTTTTTAGAAAAATAAAATTTATTTGCATTAATATTTTAATATGCAATTTTATTTGAATTGAATTTTAAAATTAACTTTTTTATCTAATTAATATTTTAAAGACTTATTTGTAAAAAATATAATTTAAATTAAAAAATAATAAAGAAAGACTTGTAGGTAAAAATGAAGTCCTCATAATTCATAGACGGTTTCATATAAACTCTATTGTCAACATTACGTAAGGAATATGGTGATGACATCAAAACACACATTTGATGAAAAGAACTCCCACACAGACCTACCAGGAATAAACTTGAAAGGATAAATAACAACTATTTCAAGTATCCATAACTTCTTGAGATCAACAAGAGAAATAGGAGAAGGACGTAGAATTTATTTCGGAAGAACAACACTCCTTTTTTTATAAAAGAAAACTGTAAATATATATATCATAGACCTTTTCCTTCTCATTCTTTGTCGGTGCTTTTGTCCCACACAACACAATGTAAAGAACTCCTTTCGTTTTGTTGTGGAAAATTGCCATGATGAAATATTTGTCATCACTTAAAAATATTTCTGAAAGATACCAATCTTTTCTCTTTTGGTTTATACTTTTATGATCATTTTATTGTATGCTTCAATTTATTTCGTTATAAGACCAACCACTTGATATCTACATCCAACAAATTCATTGCATTCTACTGTTTCATAAACCATGAAATCAAATACCATAACAATTAATTATAACTACTTTGAATGTTAGAGAACTGTATGATTGAGACATATTTTATACTCTCTTTTTTATCATAAAGATATATAAGGGTGTACTTTCTTAACTGTTTACCAATAATTAATCTTCATCAAACAGATTTACCCATTATTTTTAATAAATAAAAAAAATGGACTCTACCATGTTTATTTATACGACGGTTCCATAAAATATTACTCTAGGTGTTTTTCATTGAAGACTATAATAACTTATTTTTCAATGCTTTAGGAATAATTTAAAACTATGGTACTATGAATTAAAACTTTAATGATATGAGTGGGCCTCATTCACTGATGAAAAAGAAAGTTGATAACGTTATTCAAAGAAATTACATGGTTGGCACCATCCTGGACTAGACCAATCCAGTCCACAGACAAGGTATAAAGTTAATTCATTTTATTTAAACATATATATTAAAATTTGTTAAATAATTTTAATTAGGATGACAAAGCGGGACGAACCTGAAGACAAATTGAGATATTAGGTTCGTCAACATGCATACATCCAAAATCCACTCAGACCTGAGATAGGATAAAACATGCCGGTTTAATATGTTGGTTATTTTTTGTATGGACATTCTAAATTTTTATGAATGAAAAATACCAATATAATGTATATTAGAATGTGCTAAAATCTCAAGTGATACATGTCAAATTATAGATATCAATATGATAAAAATGTTGAAGATTATCAATTTATCATTCAGCTTTCCAAAATTTCTCCTTAATTTTGTGAATGTGTTAAAATTTTTCGATTTATAAGACATTAAAAAATTTATCACAAGAAATTAGAAAAATAATGACATGACTTATGTGGGTTTACCAAATTATTGAGTTCATATTTTTAAAATAGAACATAACTCAACTCATATCTTACGAGTCAAATATAAGTCAAATCTAAATAATTCAAACTTACACACGTTACTATCCTTAATTTTAATAATTTTAATGTTCATCAACAATGTCCTTTAATTAAATAATCTAAATTCTTTTATAAAATATAATTCTTACTATTATTATACATAACACCAGAAAATTTTCCTCTAAAGTAAGGATATGAAATTTAAAGTTGCATTAAATGCAAATTAATATTTGTGATAAGAAGTGATTAAGATTTGATGTCTTGTCAAAATATTATGACTGTATATCAAAGGACGTAGTTAATGTGAAGAAGATTTTGTTCTGTACGTTCTTTGTCACACTCGAATTGGAATTAATAAATGAGAGTACTAAGTGATTTGTTTATTTATTACTTTTGACATGAGGCTGTATGAGTGCATGTTTTAATAATAATACATCTAGACGTCTATCTCTGCAAATAGTTAATTATTGCTTCAAATATACAAAATTAAAAATGTAAAATAAATATAATTGAATTTTAAGTTCTTCATATAATGTTTTTAATTAGATTTTATTAAAAAAAATTATTATATTTTTCAATTAAATTTTTGTGGTTAGATTTTATTTTTTATTGATGTTAGGTAACTCTTACTTTCCATTATTATTATATGGTTGGCTGAGGTTAGGTTGTTTTTACTTTATATTATGATTACTACTTACATGTCTTTATATAAAAATAATAATTTAATTGAAATTCTATTAAAATTTTACGTTTTATTAAATGTATACTTTTTAATATTTTTTAATTAAAATTTTGTTATTAATTGAAGTAATATGACTATTTGATTTTGTATTATCAAATAGAATATTATGAACACAAATAATAAAAAAGAACAAAGTTTTGAAAATTTAATTTATTTTTTTAAAATGAGACAGTATTTTTTAAATTAAATACTAAAATAAAAACAAGTATGTGGAGACTTCGTTCCTCTTATTATCTAAGTTTATAATAGTCTGTTTGAGACTATAAAATTAAACGACTACGTCATTTAAATTGAGGGTAGATATTCGATTGAATAATATAAAAAATTTAGATACTCGATAATCAAAATTGAATTAAAAATGTTTAAATTTATGAGAATTAAAGCTTATTTGATTTTTCATGTAAAGGCATGTAAGTAATAACAATGCAAAATAATAATTATCTCAAACTAGACTAAACCTAAATTTTACTAAGTTTCACATATAATTGACTATAAAGAGTGACTAACCAATTAGGAAAAATAGATAACCAATTATGAATAGTAGTTAATCAATTATTTTAGATTGTTTTGGCAAAACTCAACCTTTAGAAAATAATTGATTATGTCAAATTTTCTTTCAAGAAAAACCTCACATTCATTACTAAACGATTATGTTAATTAAAAAATGGTTTTTAGGTTATATGAAGAATATATCAATGGATTATATTTAAAAGTTATTGATTATACTAATCAGTTACTTCTAAACTTCTTTAAAAAGAAAGTTCTAGATTATACTTAAAAGTTATTGATTATACTAATCAGCTACTTCTAAACTTCTTTAAAAAGAAAGTTCTAATTCTTTCATAAACACAATTTCATATATTTTAAATAAAGAGAGCTATGTTGTGATTTATAAATCTTTATGAAGAATAATTTTATGTATTTCATTTATTTTTGAAGAAATATTGTTCAAGGATCATCATGAAAGTGATCATGGTGTTTTCATTATCTTTTTTTGAATCTTCTTGAATAGTGTTTTAAGGTATGGTTTGTATATCTTGTTATAGTTGAATAGGTATTTCTTGTAATTGAATAATTCAATATTATAAGAATAATTAAATATTATAGTGGAAGATCCAGCTAAAATTATTTAGATTAATCGGATGTAAGATAAGGAAGAATTAAACTCATCGGCGGATTTTGATAAAAAAAATTTAGAACGGTCAAAATAATATACTCAAATTTTATATATTTAATCATTATTATTAATATAATAAAAGTATATATAATTTAATATTGAAATTTTTGTATATTTTTTCTTAAAAAAATTATAGTTTTGAAATTGTATTTGATATGAAACTCAATTTAAATAAATTTTTTTAATTTCATCTTTTTCCTTAAATATTCTCATATTTGAGAACGTTTTCTTATAATAAGTTTCAAAGAATTAATATAAAACATTATGCCTATAATTTAAAAGAATTAATATGAAAATTTTCACTTACAGTTCTTTGAATATTAAGAAATGATCATTTAATTCAAAAATTAAATTCCTAGTATCATGCTTGAAAATAGGTAAAGAAGTAAATTTGTATTGTTTTGGGTATCTTCCCTTTTATCACTTAAAACAAATGAATCTATTATTTTATTTTTCATCAATAATAATTATTTAAAAAAAAACTAAGACTAAAAAATAATTTATCAAAATCTAACCAAAAATTGAGAGACGTAATTACTAAAAAAAATGACAATCAAGTCACCTTTAAGAAATGGTTATGTAAAAACATATAGTACCTGACTTTTCTTTTTATATTTATAAAAAAATAAATATACAAAAAACTCATAAGATGAAAAAAAAACTAAATATCAAACTAATATTTTTCTATCAAGAGAAATAAGAAAATTACATTTTTTATATTATAAGAGAACGGATGAGAACTGACAGCTAGAGAATAACTTTATGTTTAATTTTCTATTTTTTTAAACAAAAAACTAAAGAAGAGATGCAAGAGTAATAAATGAATACAATACGTGAACAAATTTAAATGAGAGAAAAAAAAATATCTCAATAAATTTTATTATTCTTTATTATGTTTAATTTTATTATTTATTATTTATTAATATTAAATATTATATTTTATAAAAAAATAAAAATCAATTTTAAAAATTTTAAATAAAATTTAAAAGATTTAAAAAAAAGTGAAAAATCTATCATTTTACTCCTTCTTGATTATGAACTGAGTCATTATAATTACTAATAATTGATATCTCAAAACAAGGTTATTGAAAGTTACTGAACTTTTATCCAAAAATGACTAGTGATTGACAGAATAAAATTTTTTCTTAAATCTATTGATAATAGAGTTTGGGATATTATGGTAAATGGTCATTTTGAACCAATTAAAATTGTTGATAATGGTGTGGTTCCAAAATAATTTTCTTTATGGGCTTTTTGATGAAAATAAAAGTGTTTATTATGATATTAGAACTAAATATAACATTTATTCTATTTTAACTATTGATGAGTTTTTATAGAGTTTTAGTTTGCTCTTTAGTCAAAAAAATGAGAAGAAGTTAAGAGAGCAAAGAGAAATACTCTTATACAAGAGTATGAGATATTTAAGATGCAACCATAGAAAACAATCTGTGATGTTCAAAAGAGATTTTATTCATATACTAAATCATTTTCTTGTTATCTGAAAAATATTTCATAAAGAGAAGCTTAAAATCAAAATTTTAAAAAATCTGAACAGATTTTGGTAGCCAAAGGCTACAACTATCTCATAATCAAGAGATCTCACACATGATGAACATGTATACTCTTCTTGACAAGTTAAGGTTAAGGGTATAGTGAAAAGGATAATGAATACACAAAAGATGAATTATAATTATAAATCTCAAATCCCAGTTTTTCTTAAACAACCTGTATCGATGCATGATAATATCTCTGTTCAATTGTTCAAAGGCTTAAGTAAATATATACTCTAGAAAGTAATTAAAACCCAACGATGTGGAACTAAAACCATTTGAAATACTTTTGAAGACTAGTACTTAAAATGACAATTTCTAACAGGGGAATGATAGCACTTGTTATAAACAGAAACTTGCAGGCTCCGTGAATGTGAATGTAAATGTACAAGTTCTCTGAACCACCAAAAGTGTGAAAATCATCCCATCATAAACCACCAAAAATATTAAGGAAATTGATTCTGCAATGAAGTTACTAACATTTGAATGAAAGGACTAACATTTATTAGTATGCAGAAACAATATAAATCAAGAAATTATTTCTCTTGTTGATATGTATACATGACAAAAACTCCAAAAGTGTAAAGAGGCAATGAATGAATCACCCATAACATACCACAGTATGTAACAACAAAAAATTACTAAGATTACAACTTATACATTCATTCTAGTAAAGTAGCTAAACTGTAAATACAACAAATGCAACAAAATCCAGAAAATGTGCTGCAGAATCCAGACTCCAGGTATAGTCACACCTAAATTTAGGCTCTAAAGTTCTTAACTAACAACCTCATTTGTAGGTTCCCATACCTACACCAGTCTCGCCGCCACCATAAGGTTGGAACCTTTCCCTGGCACTTGAGTAGTTCACATAGTAGAATTCGGAAACAATGGCAGTGAAGAAAACAAAAGCAGCACCAGCAGCAAACACTCCCTTCCTAACTGTTTCGCAAGATAGCTCTTGGTTCCCAAAGACGTTGCGTCTGTACTTGGTGTGATAGGCATTTTCCACTGATCCAGCTAACAAGCATATCTCAGCTATTATGAAAAACACCCTGAAGCACACAGTTGCCAAACAAATGTAATCAGTGGTCGGCTTGAAAATGCGTTTGATATATCAAAAAATATTTTGATGCGTTTGATATATCAAAAAATATTTAATGTAATTGAGTTAAAAGGACAATATCTATTCATTTCTAAAATTTAAAGACCAAAATGTATCAAAATTTCAGATAGGGACGAATTCCAATTTTGCATCAAAGTTCAGGACCTTAAAACATATTCAACCTTTAATTGAATTTGCAGGATATAAAACTGTCTTAACACAGTATATTTTGTTAAGATTTGAAATCTATAATTCACCGTTGTTAGTTCTTTGAGGAAAGATGATGTACCAGCAGATTATGAAAAGGACAATTGCACAAGCCCTTGAGCCTCCTGGGCTTAGAGGCTTCCCACAACAAAAGCATCGGCTTGCCACCATTATCAGGACTTGACTAACCAAGAGGAACAAAAATGCTCCGACCCCATAGCCAGTAGCTATATCAGAGTTATAGACACAGTGGTTATAATTCCCATCGCTGTCCTCCACAATCTTAGCCTGCCAATTAAAACAAAGATAAATGTTTTGTTAAGTAGGAGATAGAAAGGTAAAAACTCAAAAGATTGCATCTTAAGCATAAAAACATCACTTATAAGTCATTGGGAGTGAAGTGGGCTAGTAGTGAGTGGTTCAGATAATTTACAAGAGATCATAGGTTCATATAAGACCATATATCTCCTCACTACTAAAGGGATTGACTTTACATTTTCACAATCAGTTGGTGAAAATTTTGAAAACTAAATAAGTCTTTGGTTTTGTATAACTAAATATTCTTCGCTTGAACCACGAGTTACACCAACCAGAGTTGAAAAAAGAAAACTCTTGAATGCTTAGTTCTGCGGGAAACACCTGTGTTATCTATCTAAGTAGTCATTAATTCATAACCCATCATAAGAATATTCAAGTATAGTTCAAAGCTATTGCAGAACATATGGCACCTTTAACGAAAAACAGATTCACAATTTTTTTGAATGGAATTTCAGTGACACAACTCCAACGAACTCTTTGCCTAAATTTGATACATGTTAAGGTTATAAGAAATAAAAAGAAGAGATCTGAGGCTTCACATCACACAACATTTTCTCTTGCATACAGTCACGACAGTATAATGTATATACAGATCTGGATCTCTAATCACAAACATGGCCAGAGAAATCACAAAACCTATCACATCAATGAAGAACTTCACCCAAGAGAGAAAAAGTTCAAGATTTGGCATGTCATGGAATGCCAACAGCAAGAACTACAGATAGTTTTTCTGCAAAATTTATTCATAGCACATTCACAACTAGTTTGAAAAGAAAGATCACACTTTTAACAGTAAACAGATCTGGGTAAGCCCAAATCAGAAAAGAAAAACTGGAAACTTAAAAATAGAAGTAAGCTTCTTTGAAACCTTAATGCCAACTGTGATAAACCCAATATCAAATTCCCAAACTTTAGTTCACACAAAGAAATATACAAGATTCATGCTTTGCCCACATTTTCTCGCTTCATACACAATCAAGAAAGACAAAAAAAAAAAAAAAATCTTTCAAGTTCATTCATTAATTGATCACTGTATTCTTCTCAATCCCACAAATAAAAAGCATCTCTGAACTCACACCCATATATTTACTTCGGATTTGGAGAAAACAAGAGGGAATTAAAATGTAGAAACTCACCGTGCTTCTTCTCTGCTCAGCAGCCACGGCCAATCCAAAAGCAATCAAGTCAAAAACGAAGACAGTGATGAGTAAGAGCTTGGAAGCCATGGATGTAAGTAGAGAATGTTGCTGAAGAACAGAACAATGTTGAATTTGCTCCTTCTCTCTCTGTGTGCTGTGTTTTGTGTTCTGTTGCCTCTTCACTGCTCGAGAACTATAAAGCAAGGTGGATTCCTTCACAGTGCAAGTTACGCAGCAAAAATGACCAAAAAATTATTAAATAAGCAAAGATACTTCAAAATTAAAAAATGGTGTGGAAAATAATAATCTAGAAATAGAAAAGGACGTTGCATCAGTTGACTAATATATGAAAATAGGTATTTTACCTGCTAATACAAAGATTACTTACCAAATCATGGGGTTGCTTAAGAAAGATTATGAACTTTTTTTTTTCTCTTGAAAAAATGGAGATTTAAATTTAATTTAGTTTGGACAAAATAACCCCATTGCTTATGTATACTTACAATCAAAATGTGGTATATAATAAAAAAAGTTATGATGTAAAATAGAATACTGTGGAATATAAAGAATTTAATGTGTCTATATTATAAATTTGTTGAATGGATTAAAAATATAATTATTTTTATATTATTATATACTCATAAATTGTTATGCATGATATAATTACTTCTTTTGTAACAATTTCGTTAAAATGTATTTTAATGAAAATTTTAATTAGTTCAATGCATAAAAAAGTCAGAATGATAGTATAAGAAAAGTAAAATTTTTATAATTCAATGTATAAAACTTTTAATTAATCCAAGTTTCTAAATTATACTTTAATCACATATTAATATAAGGTGGTTTTTTCTATAGTAGCGAGTATAAAATTAAATATACATTGCTACTATCATTTTTTATTTCTTGATGATCCCATTCTAAGAAATAAACTTTTTTAATTTATAGTTTTTCTATATAGAATAAATTTGCAAGATTTAATTCAATGTTGTTGTTATAATTGCTAATTTTTTTTTTATAACATGTTATAAATGTTAAATTGAGATTGAATATTAAAGTGTAAAAAATAAGGTGGGAATGTGGGTATTGGCACCCTTTAATCAGAGGGTTGGTGGAGGTCGGTGAGAAACCGACGGTGGTTGAAGAATTGAAGAAGGGATAGAATGGTAATTTAGCAGACATAAGAGTGATGGAGTAGTTGTCGGTGAGGGCATAATCGGAAGAAAATTACGTAACAGTGAAGGAAGAATTTAAACTGTGTAATGGGAGGACCGTTTATCAGAATAGATGATTCTATTCCAACACACACAAAAAGTTAATAAGCTTTTTCTTTTATAAGAAATAAAAAAGAAAATATCCTGTTCCTTCCCTGAGCAGAAGAATCTGAACACCACTGGGTTTGTTTAAGAAAATAATTAAGAAAAACTCTATGAATAAGAACATTATTTATAAGATCAAAACATATTCAACAAAATTAGTGATGATTTCAGTCGTTATTTTTAATTAATAGTTATTATTGCAGTTGTTTTCTCGAAGTACATTCTTCTTTGTCCGTATCATAAGAGTGTCACTCACATTTAATTTCGACAATTTAGTGATGGAAAAAAAGTATTTGTACTATCATGTGAAATATGAAACCTAGAGAAGAAAATAGATTGATATAATTCACAATAATATAAGATGAAATAGTGAAAAAGTCTAGACATAATGTAGGTGTAGTCAAAAGGTTTCCATTGCAGAGTTTGATATTCCTAATCTCATTAATAATCATGCTCATATTTAACTTTATGTTAGTTTAGAATTTTTATTTAGTCTCCAATCAAACTGAAACTACTTAGATCATATTTGAGCTGGTTAGAATTGATAAAGTCAAATATATATACTAAAATAACATTTACTAAAATAATAAAAACGAAAAAAAAATAATAAAGAACAAATCGATATTATATTATTATATTTATTAACGTGGTCATAAGTGTAACACTCTAAAGATAAAATTATCAATTATACTATAAATTTAGACTTAGACTTGTATAAATCTTATAATAATATATAATACAACCTACAGTGCATAAAATATATATATATATATATATATATATATATATAAAATTTAATTTAAATTAAAAAGTATATACATATATCATTTTTCATACATTCTCCTAGATTTTGAAATGAATTAGAGTTATTTTAGTACAATAAAATGGTAAAATGATAAAAATAGATCTTGTAGATCAATATGATATACTTAAATTAGATTTTGTTGGCTCAAACAAGCTTGAAGCAAAGAATTGATAAAGTCAAATGGTAATGTCAAGTGTATGAAGATCATATGTGTTTGATGAAGATTAGTGAGGATCCACTTGAAGATTAAGTTTTTAGTGCGTTAAATATGAAAATAATATGTTAAATGTAATGTTTTAGTGTTATATAATGTTGGTAGGCTATATGACATAAGTTAGATGTCTCGTTAGCCTTAGTGTGTCTCTTTTAATATGTTAAAAATGGTTTTTAACAGGTTAAAAGAGTTACAATATATAGTTTCTGGTATGAATGCATTCAATTAGTTTTTCTGGTATGAATGCATTCAATTAGTTTTTCTAGTATAAATGCATTCAATTAGTTGAATTATTTTTTAATCGACTGATTTCACTTAAGTTAAGTGAAATCAACTGACTATACGAAAAATTCAATCGACTGATTTCACTTAAACCAAACTATATATGTTGTGCTTTTGAGAGTAGAGTTATGTTTTTGAGTTTTTGAGCGCGAAATCTTGTCATTCTTCTCTGGAAAACTCTCTCTCTCTACAATACACAACTGTAACTCGTTGTTTGAAGATCTTGGAGGCATTTTGGCTTGTGAGTAGCCTGAAGAACATATGTATGGTTGGCTAGGAAGAGCCACCATCAAGTTTGGATGTTCTTGTGCCTTTGGTTGGTTGTCTGATGTGATTTCAGGTCTGTAAGTGTGATTCTTGCAAGATAGTTGTCTAGATTAGTCAAAAATCTTGTATGGTTCTTTGTTCAAAAGTCTAATCTTGGTGTTTGATTTGTAAAACTTTTGAATATAGTGGAAACTAGGCTAAGGTTGTCTTGGAATACTGGATGTAGCTATGTGATTGAGTGAACCAGTATAAAAACAATTTTGCAATTCTCTTTCCCTCTTCTCACTCTCTTTGAATGACTTTAAAATCTCAAGAAAATAAAGTAATCCATTCTTTGTTGTGTGTTAATGCGTTCTTGTAATATGAGATTGTACAAGAGTTAGATATATTGATTGTAACAAGTCTTGTATGTAAAAGATTTTTGTTTGAGTTAAATATGCGAATTCTGTATTCTACATAAATTTCCAGTATTTTTTAGCCGATTGATTTATCTTTTTAATTGACTGTTTTATAGCTCAAGAACAAATTAGTCTGTTATTTTTATTTTTCAACCCATTGAAAGTGTACTGGTTTGTTGCTTTTACATCCTAAATTTCTAGTCTAATTGATTCAATTGAAAAGAGTTTAAGCTTTTGAAAAAGTTTTAATTAGCCAATTCAACACCCCCCCCTTCTTGGCTTAAATCACCATTCCAAAACTAACAATTGGTATTAGAGCAAGGTTCTTGAAAGATATTTAAGTTTGATCAAAAATATTTTGAAATAGCTGAAAATAAACTCCTTTTTGCTGAAGTTGCCTCTATTCATAGACCACCTATGTTTTATGGCCTAAACTATCAGTTTTGGAAAATAAGGATGCAATTTTTCATTGAATCTATAGACAAAGGGATTTGGGATGCAATAGTTAATGGACCATATACTCCTAAATGTCTTGTTGAAAATAAGGAGGTGGACAAGCCTTGGACTGAATGGACGGATGAAGAAAGAAGAAGAGCTCAATATGATTGCAATGCCAAGAATATCATCACTTCATCTTTGAGTATGGATGAATTTTTTAGGGTCTCCCAATATAAAAGTGTAAAGGAAATGTGGGATGTCCTAGAAGTCACACACAAGGGGACGAATGAAGTGAAGAGAGCAAGGAAACATGCCTTGATTCAAGAGTATGAGCTTTTCAAGATGCAAAAAGGAGAGTCCATAGTTGAATTTCAAAAGAGGTTCACTCACATATTCAACCATCTCATGGGTCTACGCAAAGAATTTGACAAAGAGGAGCTAAACATCAAAGTGCTAAAGTGTCTTGATAGAAATTGGCAACCAAAGGTGATTGCCATATCTGAATCCAAGGATTTGTCCATCATCACCACAACTGTACTGTTTGGCAAGCTAAGAAAGGATGAGATTGAAATGCAAAGGCTAAGTAAGCTTGAGTCAAGTGAGAAAAAGTTAAAAACCATACCTTTAAAAGCTAGCTCCAAGAAGAGTGATGAAACCGAGGAAGAGGTTGCTGAATCAAGTGCTAATGAGAACTTGAATCTACTAGTCAAGAGGTTTGGAAAGTATCTCAAGAGGAAAGGCAACAAAGGTAATTAAAGGAGGTACATTTCTAAACAAAATGATTCAAGTAATACTTCTAAATTCTCATGTTATAATTATGGAAAGCAAGGACATATCAAGATTGAATGTCCTGATGTTAACAAAGAGAAGAAAAAGGTTGGTGACAAGAAAAGGAGAAAAAGACCAAGGAAAGACGTGCCTACATAGCTTGGGAGGACAATGATGATTCAACAAGCACTTCATCTCAAGAAGGACGTGAGGAAGCAAATCTATGCCTCATGGCCGAATATGAATCATCCTCATCATGCCAAGTGAGTTCCTTGCCATCTAAAGATAAAAATGACTATTACCAATTGTTGCATGACTTTGAAGAATTTCATAGTGAGACTAACAAAATTGTTGTCATGAACAATCAGCTAAAATAATTAAATAGTTGGCTAGAAAACAGAGTTAGCCAACTAGAATCAGAAACAATTGACTTAAAAATTGATTTCAAACATTTAGAAATGATTTACAGTAATTCGGTCGATTGTTCCAAAAAACAGTTGGCTATAAAACCTTGCGAAAACTACACTACTTTGAAAAATCAAGTGAAATATCTATTGAAAACTTGTGCAAAGTTCACAAGAGGAAAATCAAACCTGGAAGTTGTTCTTGGCTCTTAAAATTGTGTTTTTGGAAAGACTGAACATGGTTATACACCTATCCATGAAAAGAAAGTCAAGAAGTTCTCTAGTTTCTTTTCCAAGAGTGAGCCAAATGCTATGTCATTCATTTCTTGCAACTATTGTATGAAGAAAGGTCATGTTCTTAGAAATTGCTATGCTAGAAAATTTGATGTACCTAAGGAATTTATGAAATGGATCTCAAAAGGATCTAGAAAGGCATAACCATGTTGGACCCAAACTATCAAAGGGTACCATGTAATGCTATGTTGTTTTGCAGGTCATAAAACAGGAAAAGAAAGACCTATGGTACTTAGATAGTGGCTACTCGAGACATATGACTGGTGATAAGTCTAAGTTTGCAAAGTTGGAACCAAAAGGAAGAAGGCTTTATGACTTATGGTGACAATAACAAAGGAAGGATACTTGGAAGTGGAGTCATAAGTGTTGGAGCCTCATTCAACATCCACAACGTGCTTATAGTTGAAGGGCTAAAGCACAATTTAATAAGTATAAGTCAATTGTGTGACAAAGGTATTAAAGTTGTGTTTCAACCAAATCATTGGCTTATATATGATGCATGTGGAAGTATTGTGTTGGTAGGAAAAAAAGTCAACAATATATACTTGTTTAATATGCATCATGCATCATTTAACATTCATTGTTTACTTACAAAAAGAGGATGATACTTGGTTATGGCATATGAGGCTTTGTCACATACATATGCACCATTTGAATCGGCTAAATAGAAAACAGTTGGTTGAAGGGTTACCAAAACTTAAATTTGAGAAGGATAAGATATGTGAAGCATTCCAAAGGGGAAAGCAAACCAAGGTTTCCTTTAAACCCAAAAATTGTATTTCAACTGAAAGACCCTTAAAATTGCTTCACATGGATCTATTTGGTCTTTCTAGAACTATGAGTCTTGGTGAAAACTATTATGCATTGGTTATTGTTGATGATTTCTCTAGATTTATATGTGTAACATCACGACCAGATATTACGAATTTAAATAATAAAATAAGAAATTACTACATCAGCTTCATCTATTAAAACCTCATTTCCGAAAAACACGGGAAATTTAAAACTTTATTTCAATTAAAAGTATCTCAAATACATTATAAACTCATTTATAAAACAAATCCATGTTCATAACCAAGATTACATTCCGTAAAATCCATAATAGAAACAGTTCTATCAAAATCTCCCAGCTAGCCCCTGTTTTGTCTCTATGCCTCACCAGATCCACCTGCAATATCATATGCTCACGTTCACGTGTACCGCGTATACGATCATCGCCAAACACAAGCAGATAAGGTAAGCTAATGGAATGAACATATATACAACATATTTATATATATAACAGAATTACACAAAAGGAATTCCATCCTTTGATTTCATATCACATGGCCACAACCATGCTAACCGTGTTCTACGTCTTCTAGTGAGTACCTTAAGATGTCTTGCTGCCATACCTATCGGTCATAACCAATAAAACACGTGCGGAAAACCATGTTATGGATCACACACCATAGCGCCAGGTGGAGTTCCCAAATACGAAGATGGTTTGTAACGTCCCAAGACTACCAAACTCGTCAGCTAATTACTGAGGAGGTCAATCTATCCGGACCCATCCGTACTGGCCACAACCAGCACATTCACACCGGCAACACTCGCCAAACCGAGCTCAACTCAAGATTTCCTCATGTTCATCCGCCATCCCGAGCTCAACTCGAGGGATGTCATTCTGAGTCACAACTCAAGGAATGCCACGTGCTTAACCCCTATCCCGAGCTCAACTCAAGGGATACGTTCCGAGCCACAACTCAAGGAACACCAGCAAACCGACCTTTAAGGTATCCTAAAAGCCTTATAGATCACACACATCATATCAAGCATAACACTGTTGCTTCACGGTATCGCCTGGCATAACACTCTCGGGCGCCAGGCACATCACACCCCTAGATCGCTTGGCGGGGTACACGTACCGTCAGGCACAAACGCGCCTTTGATGCCCATGCATGCAGTTATCGCCTGACGCGACACTCCTTACCGCCAAGCGCCACTAGTTTTGAAACTACCGCTTGGCGGCTGCAAACCTTCCATCAAGCGATACATCAATACAACGAGTTGTACTGGTTATCCCCCTATAGCATGATTTTTTCCAAGTTCGTGTAAGCGCTACAACAGAATTTCCACCTCTATTCCCATAACAATTCCTTGTACCCATGTGCTACTTTCATATACATGTAAGGGTATCCCCAACTCCAACCATGTTATTTCAGCCATTTGCTACAAAGTTACCCCTTCCAAGGGCTCTAAACAGTTAGGTAACACCCATGTGTACCCCACCTCAAACCAATACATATATATATATATATATATATATATATATATATATATATATATATATATATATATATATATATATATTTATATATAT